>Ga0310786_10000949_pt1 | contig 46259 bp, 45 predicted proteins | sample AusTroGonzalo_MG_FD_203881 | JGI IMG/M metagenome (GOLD analysis project Ga0310786, IMG submission 203881) | Bovine rumen microbial communities from tropical cattle in Woodstock, Queensland, Australia - Gonzalo_03 (v2) (version 2) | ecosystem: Host-associated > Mammals > Digestive system >...
TGCCTTTTTTAACGCCGTCAAATACGCCCTTGTTTATTAAAAAGTTACTGTGATGTAATGCGACCGTATCATGCACGACATCCGCCATAATAACACTTTGCGGTGTGGCATGAACAATATCCAGTTCGTTTGATAACCGTTTATTTTCCGCCATCGCAATATCACATGCGTTTTTATTTGCACGCGCATCGTCCAGTTCGCGTTGCAATCTTTCGTTTTCAGCCCGCAAATCAGCCAGGTTATAAATATTCGATATAGCATCGCCAGTGGCACGAACAGGCCAAGTGACAATATCCCCAACCGTATGCGCAACCGGTAAAACAATATGACCCAACCAATTTATCAGGTAAAAATCAGGTTTTGATACCAATATATAAATGAACACCAATGGCACCGCCGCAGCCGCAGCCGCAGATTTTATAAGTTTTGCAGCCCTTGAAGATAGTTTATTCTGGTTCATTTTCACCCCCAGTTTAGACTCTAAAAACCGAACATTCAATAAAAACTTGATTTTTTGTTTATTTATGCCAAAATAAAGGCCTGAACAGTCCAAAATGGCAAAGGCATTGCCATCAGGACATAACCAAAAGGAAAAAAAATGCCAAAATTAAAAACCAAGTCATACTTGAAAAAGCGTGCATCTATGACTGCAACTGGAAAAATCCGTGTTGCCAGAAATGCTCACAAAAAATTACTGCGTCATAAATCAAAACGCGCAAATAATGCGGGTTCCAAGGCTCAGTATTTGAACGATAACATGATGGGTCAGGCTAAAATCTTGGCTCCATACGGTTTGAAATAGTATAGGGGGCAATTATGGCAAGAGTAAAACGTGGAACAACAGTTAAACAAAAGCACAATAAAATCTTGGCGCGTGCCAAGGGTTTTTTGGGCCGTCATCATTCAACATATCGTGCTGCACGCGAAAAGACTGAAAAAGCGGGTCAATATGCATATCGCGATCGTCGCGTCAAAAAACGCGAATTCCGTGGTTTGTGGATTGTCCGTATTAACGCCGCGGTGCGTAATAATGGTTTAACATACTCTCAATTTATGAACGGCTTGAAAAAGGCTGGCATCGCCCTGGACCGCAAGGTTTTGGCCGAAATGGCATTTGCGGGTGATGAAAACTTCACAAAATTGATTGATGTTGCAAAACGATTTATCGCTGGTGAAAAATAATCCTTGGCGGTGGTCATTTGTTTTGTAATAATAAAAGCCGTCAAGTCTTTGACGGCTTTTTAATAAAAAGGTAAAATTATGCAGGATAAAATTAAAAATACGGAATCAATCGAAGAATTACAGAGTTTATATACGGCCACATTCGGTAAAAATGGCACTATGACGGCACAATTAAAACAGATGTCGAATATGGATGCTGATGCCCGCGCTAAATTAAATAAAGAAAATGCAGAGTTGCGTGAATTGTTCAAAATTCGTCAATCTGAATTAGAACAGGCGGCATTGACCCAGAAATTAAAAACAGAATTTGTCGATGTGACATTGGATACCGAACCAAAAAATCATGGCACATTACACCCATTGACCGAAACATTGGCTCAAATTGGTAAAATTTTGGAATCGTTGGGTTATACTATGTGGACCGGCCCAGAAATCGAAGACGATTGGCATAACTTTACCGCATTAAATACACCGTCGTATCATCCGGCGCGTGACATGCAGGACAGTTTCTTTTTAGATAATGGAAATGTTTTACGAACCCAGACTTCGGCGATTCAAATTCGTGCGATGGAGGGCAATGGTGTTCCAATTAAAATGTTTGGTGTTGGCCGCACATATCGTAAAGAAATGGACGCAACACATTCACCTATGTTTGGCCAGATTGAGGGTTTATATGTTGATAAAATAGACGCCCATATAACAATGTCTGATTTGGTGGCAACAATTCGCACTATGTTGGAACGGTATTTTGAAAGAAAGTTAGAGATGCGTATTCGTCCATCATACTTTCCATTTACCGAACCATCTATTGAAATAGATATTAAATGGAACGGCGATAAATGGTTGGAAATTGCGGGTGCCGGCATGGTGCATCCAAATGTTTTGCGTAATTGTGGTATAAATCCTGACGAATACCAAGGGTTTGCGTTTGGTTTTGGTTGGGATCGAATTGCGATGTTGAAATTCGGATTAAACGATATCAGAAAATTCTATGACGGTGATGTTCGTTGGTTAAAAAACAGTGGCTTTTAATAAATGGGGGTAAAGTAAAATGAAATGGTCTTATGAATGGTTGCGTGAATATCTGGATACAGATTACACACCTGAACAGATAGAAGAAACACTGAACCGTATTGGTTTAGAGGTCGAAGATTTTATCGCCCCTGTGCCACCTGTGGCGGCAAAAATTGTGGAATGCAAACCCCATGAAAACAGTGATCATTTGCATGTGTTAATGGTTGATGATGGTTCAAAAGAATTGCGCCAGGTTGTATGCGGTGCACCAAATGTTCGCGTTGGTTTAATATCTGCGCTGGCACGCCCAGGGTGCAAAATTGGCGGCGTTGAAATTAAATCTGGAAAATTGCGTGGTGTTTTGTCGGACGGCATGATGTGCAGTGAAAAGGAATTAGGCATCGGTCCCGACCACAGTGGTATTATGGAATTACCAAGTGATACAAAAATTGGTGAACCGGTGCCTGGATGCAATGCATCGGCGGTATTTGATACAGGTATTACACCAAACCGTCCGGATTACCTGGCGGTGCGTGGTATTGCGCTGGATTTGGCGGCGGCCGGTGTTGGTCGTTATATTGCAGAAACCCCAAATGTTTTGCCAGAACAGAAAGGTGCGCGTGATGTTAAAATCATGTCTGATCGTTGCAAGACATATCGTATGGCAGAAATTCATGGAATTAAAAATGCGCCATCGAATGCTAAAATCGCAAACAGATTGTTGGCAGCTGGTATGAATCCCAAGAACGCATGTGTTGATGCAACAAACTATATTTGCTATGACATGGGTCAGCCACTGCATTGTTTTGATGCTGATAAAATCAATGGATCAATAATTGTTCGCACGGCACAAAATGGCGAAAAGTTCAAAGATTTATTTGATAACGAATATGAATTAACCGATAAAGATTTGGTTATTGCAGATTTGGATGGTGTGTTGGCATTGGCGGGTATCGTTGGTGGTGCGCGTGCGATGACCACAGACGATACAAAAAATATTATTTTAGAATCTGCATATTTTGAACCGGTTGGAATTCGTAAAACTGCAAAGCGTTTGGGTTTATCAACCGATGCATCATACAGATACGAACGCGGAATTGATCCAAATGTTAATGCAGCGGCATTGGCTTATGCTGCACAAATTATTATGGATGCGTGTGGTGGCGAAATAGTTGGTGTTGTAACCGCTGGCGAAAGTCATGTTTTGCCAAATCGTATTGCATATAATCCTGCATTTTGTGCACAAAGAACCGGTATTGATATGCCAATCGATAAACAACGCGAAATATTGGAATCTTTACAATTTGGTGTGACCGAGGGCAAAGGCGGAATTTGGACCGTCACCCCACGCAGTGCGCGTGTTGATATGACTGCGCCTGAAAATGTGGTGTCTGATTTAATTCGTATTTATGGTTATGACAAAGTTGGTCTGAACGGTGTTGTTGAAACAGTCAACGAAAACGGCGATAAAATCGAAACCAAGGCATGTATGGGATTAAAACGGCGTTTGGCAAATCTGGGATTAAACGAAAACATTTCATTTGGTTTTGGTAATTCAAAAATAGAATCAATGTTATCCGATAAACCTGTGGTCAAAGTGTCTAATCCAATCACGGTTGATTTTGATTGTATGCGGAATTGCTTGCTTGGTAATTTACTGATTGCGTTATCACAAAATATCAAACGCGGATTCCCAGATGTCGCAATGTTTGAACTGGGAACTGTGTTCGATGGCGATATGCCGGGCAACGAACATACCCAAATCTGCATTGTGCGCAGTGGTATGACCGGTCCAAAACATTGGATGAAACGGTCGCGCCCTGTGGATGTGTTTGATGTGAAATCTGATATTTTGGCATTGATTGGAAACCAGAAATATACGATTGAAACAAACGATGCGCCGGCATGGGCACACCCATATAAATATGGACGCATTGTTCAAGGTAATAAAAAGATTGCTGAATTCGGTGAATTGCATCCAACGGTTGCACATAATATGCACATCAAGGCCACAACAGTTGTCGCGGTTATTGATGATATAAATGTGTTGCCCTATACACCAAAATATGCAAAAACACCAATCACGGAATTTCAACCAATAACGCGCGACTTTGCATTTGTGACAGAATCAAAGTTCCCGGCCGAACGCTTTATTGCAACGGCACGCGCGGCAGATAGTCGCATTGGTGATGTAACTATATTTGATTCATTTGATATGGGCTCTGGAAATAAATCTGTGGCATTTACGATTACGATTTATCCAACCGAAAATATGAGTGAATCTGATTTAACCGAATTACAAAATAAAGTAATTACGGCGGTTGAATCCAAATGCCACGCAAAATTACGGGCATAAATAGTGAAATAAAACTATTAAAAAATACCGGCAAACGCCGGTATTTTTCTGGGCCCCGCAAAATTGCGAAATTTTGTGGGTATAATCCCACCAGCATTTGCCGGTGTTTTTATTCATCATTTGAACTCTGAACTTTGAACTATGAACTTTTATCTGGTGCATCGCACCAGTTTTTTATCGGGCAATTTTCGCATTTTGGGCGCAGTGCCGTGCATGTATATCGCCCAAATAATACCAGTGCATTATTTGCCATTGCATGATATTGTTTTGGAATTTTTTTCAATAATTTTTCTTCAACTTTTTCGGGTGTATTATCTTTTGTCCCCACCCAACCAAAACGATGCGCAATACGGAAAACATGCGTATCCACGCCGATGTTTGGTGCGCCCCATAAAATATTCATAATAACATTTGCGGTCTTTTGCCCTATTCCCGACAGTGCCATCAATGCATCGCGATTATGATATTTTTTTGGAAATTTCCAATCATCGCCTTGGTCGTCATTTAATATTTCTGCCAATTTAATAATATTGCTTGATTTATTATTAAAGAAAGAAATCACGCGTGTATGTTGTTTTAATCCATCCAGCCCCAATTCCAACATTTTACGCGGCGTAGGTGCCACACGGAATAATTCGGTTGTGACCTCGTTCACTTTTTTATCGGTTGCCTGGGCAGATAAAATCACCGCCACCGCAAAGGTAAATTCATTGACCCATTTTAATTCAGAATCAATCTTTTTGCCGATTGAATTCGGGACAATTTCAAAAAACCTTTGCGGTGTAATCATATTTTATGCCTTGGTTATTTGCACAGCGAATTTATGACCATCGATTTCTGTTTCAAATTGTGTGGCATCGCCCGATACCAATTCAACAATCAAGGCATCACGCATAATGCGTTCGCGATGTGCGTCAATCGCGTTTAACATATCGTCGTCACCATCATATACCAATTTGATTCTGTCGGATACATCCAAACCGGCGGCTTTGCGTGAATCTTGGATAAAGCGTCTAGCTTCGTTTGCCAATCCTTCTACAACCAAATCAGGTGTTATGTTTGTGTTCAATACGACGACCGCGGTGCTGTCTGGTAATGCTGCACCAGGGATACCGTCTTTTACGGTTAAACGTTTTTCAAATTCATCAACGTTTAAAGTATAATTGCCAACATGTAAACCAGAAGCATCAATTGTATAGTTGCCTTGTTTTACCGCAGGAACAATTTCTTTCAAACTGGATCCTAAACGTGCACCTATTTTTGGTGTGATCAAATACACAAAAGAGTCAGCGACTTGACTGATGTCATTAACAAATTTAACGTCTTTGACATTTAATTCATCGCGGATGATATCTGCATATTTTGATATATCAGGTCCCGCAACAGTCAAATCAGCCAGCGGTAAACGATTTGGTAATTTGTACTGTTCACGCAATTGTTTTCCAACCGATACAATCGATTGCACACGACGCATATTTGTAACGACATCCATATCTGTATCTGTGGCAACCGGCCAATCTGTTAAATGCACAGATTCCGTACCCGTTAAATTCTTGTAGATATATTCAGAAATAAACGGTGCAAATGGTGCCAATAATTTTGTGACATTTACCAATACATAATACATTGTGTTAAATGCATCTTGTTCTTCGTCCCAGAATCTTGCGCGACCACGACGAATGTACCAGTTGTTCAAGATATCCAAGAATCGAACAAATTCTTTGATTGCGACATCTGGTTTATATTCATCCAGTGATACAGTTGTCACACGAATCAATTCATTTAATTCAGACACAATATATTTATCCAACACATTGGTTGAATCGCCTTTCAATTCTGCCGTAACATTTCCAGCATTCGCATACAGTGTAAAGAAGTGGTATGCGTTCCAAAGTGGTGTCAAAATTGTTTTGATTGTATCACCAAAAACTTTACCATCTTTATCAACAGATACAGGTTCGGCCTTCATAAAATTACTGCCCAGGATAAATAATCTGATTGCATCTGCGCCGTATGTTTCCAATTGTTCTGTTGGATCAACAAAGTTTTGTAATGATTTTGAAAACTTGCGTTTGTTTTCATCAACAATCATACCATTTGCAGATACAACACGAAACGCAGGTTTATCAAATAACGCAACCGACATAATCATCAAATGATAAAACCAACCACGTGTTTGGTCTTGACCTTCGATAATATAATCCGCCGGGAAAGTTTTATCAAACACATCTTTGTTTTCAAATGGATAATGGAATTGTGCAAAAGGCATAGAACCCGATTCAAACCAACAATCCAAAACATCTGTTATTCTGTGCCAGCCATCTTTGGTCAATTTATCCAATGTCGGACGATGTAAATCATCAATTTTAACACCAAAGAAATCTTCTAATTCGGCAACAGACCCAAATATTTTGTATTCGCCATCGCGTTCCCAAATTGGTAATGGCACACCCCAGAAGCGATTTCTGGAAATTCCCCATGGACGCGCATTTTCAATCCATGACAAGAAACGATTACCCGCCGATGTCCATGTCGTGTCGTTTTTGGTTATTTCAACCAATCTGTCACGAATCTTTGGCACATCAACATACCATGCGTCGGTCGCACGATAAATCAATTTTTCTTTACTGCGTGGTCCAAATGGATAACTGTGTTTGTGTTGTGATTTTTGAACCAGTATTCCGTTGCTGCGCAACCAATCAATAATCTTTGGGTTGGCAACAAATATATTTTCGCCCGCCCATTCCGTGACGGTTGAATCAAAGTTACCATAATCATCAACATTTAATATCACCGGAAACTGCGGATCAATCGCCTTGGCCACGATATAGTCGTCTTCACCATATGCTGGTGCAATATGCACGATACCGGTACCATCACTGTCCGATACATAATCGCCAGAAATTATTGTGTAAAGCCCGTGACCATCCGCCGCCAAATCTTTATAGTATGGGAATATTGGTTCATAATGCAAACCAACCAATTCGGACCCCATCACCGTCCCCAGGTTTTCAGATGTTGAAAAGATTTTTTCATATGCGGATAAACGGCTTTCGGCCAATACATAAACATGACCGTCGTTATGACGCATACGAACATATTTCATATTGTTATTCACCGCCAATGCAGAATTCGCAGGCAATGTCCATGGTGTTGTTGTCCATGCAATCGCGCGGTCGCCATTTTCTAATTCAAACCAAACGGTAACCGTATCATCGGTTATATCTTGGTATTCAGATGATGCCTCGCTGTTTGATAAAACAGTACCCAATTTCCAATCATATGGATTAACCTTGAAATCTTTATACAACAAACCTTTGTTATATAATTCCTTCATTGCCCAAAGCACAGATTCCATAAAGTTTTTATCCATGGTGCGATAACCTTTGGTATCGCCACCGTCAACCCAACGACCAATGCGTTCGAAATAACGCAACCATTCGGTTGAATATGTCATAACATCCCGATGACATAAATCACAGAATACTTCTATACCATCGGTTGCGACAATATCTTTGGCATTGCGTTTTTGTTTCTTTTCAACCGATGCCTCGGCCGGTAATCCATGGCAATCCCAACCTAATTCGCGTGGAACATATTCGCCACGCATAGTGTGATAACGACAAACCATATCTTTGACCGCCGATACACCCAAATGTCCCCAGTGTGGCAAACCATTGGCAAAAGGTGGGCCGTCATAGAAAGAAAACGGATGTCCCAACTTTGTTCTGTTCAATGATTTATGGAAAGTATCGTTTTCGCGCCAAAATTCCATAACGCCATGTTCCAGTTCTGAAAAATTTGCCTTTGGTTCTGTTTTTGGATATGCCATAGTTTTTATTCCCTTTGTTTTTTTATATTAAAAAAAGGCGCCCGCGCGCCCCAGCCACCGCCAAAGCGCAGTGCCAGTTATTTAATAATAATTATTACTTTTTTGTTCATGACTTGCATTTTAATATATGTTTTTACTAATTTCCAGTTTTTTTTATAAAAAATTGACATACACCAAAAAGTTGCTATGTTTTATATATAAAGGTAAAAAATATGAAAACTGGTCAAAGTAAAAGAAGTGTTTTAATAGCAACAGCGGCGGCATCGGTTGGATTTTTTATTGCTTTCTTGCGTTGTTGGGGTGTCCCAGTGCGCAGTGCAATACGCGCCAAAAATGCGTCAAATGTGGACGGAAAAAAATTTATAGATGTGTACCAGGATGAATATAATAAATCAATCTATGAATTATCCCAGGTTCCAATTAACACATATAATAAATATAAAGATTTAGCGGATTTCTATCATAAAAAATACGAAAGATAAAAAAAGAATCTTTTTGTTTAGTGGCCTGCCACCCACAGCCTTGGCGACGGGTGGTGCCGGAAACAGGACTTGAACCTGCGACCCCCTCATTACGAATGAGATGCTCTACCAACTGAGCTATTCCGGCATATGGCGCAATATTACCCAACAAAATCGTATTTTTCAAGTGGTTTTATTTAATTGTATATATATTGTTCGATGTGTTTATTTAATACCTGTTTCATTTCTTTTATTGCATCTATGCGTTTGGTTATGGGCATTTTGATTGGAAAAGCATTTTTATTTTGTTCGTATAATGTAACCACGCGATTATGTTCCATAACATCTTCTGTTTTTACAGTATTATATATATCACGCACAAGTTTATTTGATTTTTCATCTTGAGAATCATATTTGTCATAAATCTGTTTTTCATGATTATATATTTCTATTTGTTCGTATGGAACAGATGGACCAAATATATGTGTTAAATTATAATTTGCAAAGGCATAATCGGTTACTTTTACAGGAATAAATGTAAAATTGTCTTTCGGACCAATAACAGTAATACTGGTTATCGGCAATTTTTTTAATAAATCTGTATAATCATCATTTGTAAATTTACGCATAATATACTCCTTATTATCTGTCTATTAACATTTTTTCAGATTTTATCCGTGATAATCTTTCAGATTTTAATTTGTTTTTTGTATCGATATACATATCATACACATATTTTGTATCTGGGGATGTTCCATCCCAATGTATCAATGGTAAATATTCATTCATAGAATTTTTTTTGAACACGAAAACTTCGCCATGTTTTATTTCTTTGAATGCAGGTTTGCGTAATCTAAATAAAATCCTATAATTTCCAAAATAATAATTACAGTTGTTATATGTATATGGACCCAACACGCGTTTATCAAAATGTGTTGTCACATAATTTGTCATTAATTCTGCATATAAATCCTGTCTTTCATCTTGTGTCATAATATATTCCCTTAATTTTTTATTTATTTCCAGATTTTATTTTGCGTAATATTCTTTTAATTGCTGGTTTAATTGTTGTCTTAATTTCACCATTGTTCGTAAGGCTTTGTATTTTGGCATATCAATTGGTAAAAAATCAGCAGCAGTTTTCAGCAATTGTTTGCCATATTCTTTTGTTAAATCGCGTATTTCATCATTTGCCGTGCGGTCTTTATATGGGTCATCATATTCTTTACCTTTTGATTTATAATATGCCGCAGTACATATATCATACGCATCGTTTCGTTCAATAGATTCGTCCCACTCGCCATTTTCTACACGAATAAAAGTTTTACCAAAATCTGGATTTATATGTATTTGTCTTATATCTATACAACCATAATAATCACGAACCAAATAACGACCAAACTTATAGTTTGTGTAACTATCTAAATTTTCTACCTTAACTTTATTATTACGCAAATCGTAATAAATTTTCTTTTTATCAGATTCTTTCATATAGCAATTCCTTACTTCGTTGATTTAATCTTTCTTAACACAACCATTACACCCGCTGGGGTCATGCCCGGTATGCGTGACAATGCCGCAATATTTTCAGGCCGTGTCCGCGACAGTTTTTCAATTAATTCATTTGTTAATCCTGGCAATCCAGAATAATCCATATTGCCTGGGATTTTCATTTCCATATCGCGTTGGACAGATTCCATTTCACGCGCATTTCTTTGAATATATCCAGCATACATTTTATCGTTTTCTGCGATTTGTTCTGCATGAATTTTATATAGTTTTTCATAATCATTTTGGGAAACCAGTCCTAAATCAACACCCAACTTTCCCAATCGCGCAACCGCATTATCTGCACGCAAATTCAATCTGTATTCTGCGCGTGATGTGAACATACGGTATGGTTCATCCACCCCCAGTGTAGTAATATCATCGATTAAAACACCAATCATTGAATTTGTTCGATTTAATAACAGCGGTTCAATGTTTAACGCATACGCGGCGGCATTTGCACCCGCAACCAAACCCTGGGCGGCGGCCTCTTCATACCCAGATGTGCCGTTTATTTGACCGGCAAAAAATACGCCATCAACATCTTTGGATTCCAGTGTTGTTTTTAATTTTCGCGCATCAATCGCATCATATTCAATCGCATAACCGTAACGCGCAATACGCGCATTCTCTAACCCTGGGATAGTGCGAATCCATTTGTCTTGAACATCTGCGCCAAAAGATGTTGAAATGCCATTTGGATAAATTAAATCACTATGCAGGCCTTCGGGTTCCAGGAACACATGATGGGACAAATGTTCCGGAAAACGCATAACTTTATCTTCCAAACTGGGGCAATAGCGCGGACCCGTGCCAACAATATCGCCATTATACATTGGCGCAGATTTTATATTTTCGCGTATAATTTGATGTGTTTGCTCGGTCGTATGTGTGATATAGCATTTTGCGTCATAGTTATTATTGTCGTCGCCAAACATAAACCAATCGTGTGGCGTGTCGCCCGGTTGTTCTTCTAAGTTCGAAAAATCAATAGAATCACGATATATACGCGCCGGCGTTCCGGTCTTTAACCGCATTAAATCAAAACCCGCTGCACGCAAAACGGTCGAGATATATGTGTCGTTTTCTTGATAACTGCCATCGTCGGAAAGCCGCCCCGATGGAATTTTCTCTGCGCCGCGTGTCACCAATCCGCCCAAAAAAGTCCCCGTTGTTAAAATAATTGCACGGGCGCAATACGCATTATTTACGGTCTTTTTTACCAAATCCAGATGTTCAACTTTTTCAAATAAAACAGTTAAATTTTTTGTATCGCCCAAAATTTTCATTAACGCATCATGATATAAATCGCGGTCAATCTGTGCGCGCAGTGCCTGTGTCGCCGCGCCATGCGTCGCATTTAGTGTCCGAAAATGAATACCCGCCATATCGGCACCGCGCGGCATAACGCCATAAAAAGCCGCCATTTCGGCAACCATCTGTGATTTGCCGGGCCCACCAATCGATGGATTGCAAGACATCGCACCAATATCGGATTCCTGCATTGTTATTAAAAGTGTACTCGCACCACGACGCGCAGATGCCGCCGCCGCCTCTGTGCCAGCATGTCCCCCACCAATAACAATCACATCATATTCTTGCATCATTTGAACTCTGAACTCTGAACTTTGAACTTTGAACTCTGTAATCGCGGCTGCGCTGTGCGCAGACGGATGAACTTTGTTAAAATCTCCCCATGCCACCGTTCACATGAATTGTTTGTCCGTTGATGTATGATGCCTCGTCAGATGCCAAGAACACACATACATTTGCAATATCCTCTGGCTTTCCAAAACGACCAGCCGGGATTTGTTCCAGATATTTTTTCTTTAATTCATCAGGCAAAACATCGGTCATTGGTGTTTCAATAAATCCAGGTGCAATTGCATTTGCGGTAATACCACGGGATGCAACCTCGGCCGCGATGGATTTTGTTAATGCGATCAGTCCCCCTTTGGATGCGGCATAGTTTGCCTGACCGGCACCACCAACCGCGCCAACAATAGACGCCATGTTAATAATGCGGCCAAATTTTTGTTTCATCATCGGCATAACCGCAGCACGACAAGTCTTGAACGCCGCGCGCAAGTTAGTGTTAATAACATTATCGAATTGTTCGTCACTCATCCGCATTAACAATGTATCATCTGTAATTCCGGCATTGTTAATTAAAACATCGATTTTACCTGCGCTTTCAATAGTATTCATAACCAATTCAACGGCGGCACCGTCCAATGCCAGGTCGCACGGAATTTTTATAAAACCGTCATCAAATTCAGAATTTAACTTGGCAACATTACGACCAGAAACCACAACGGTTGCGCCCGCGTCTTTCATGGCGTGTGCAATCGCACCGCCAATACCGCCAGTTGCGCCAGTTATTAAAACAACCCTATCTTTCAAATTAAACATATTTATTCCTCCTTTTCTTTTGTAAATTGTTCTATCCGTCGTGAAATACTTTTAGTCATTTCAGCCTTGATTTTTGCCTTTACAATTTCTTCATGTGCTTTTTTATTTGGATAAATATTGCATATAAATTTACCATCTTTATCCAACAATTTAACAAAAACATATAATTCATTTGCCTTTTGTTGGGCTTTTTCTTTTGCATCGATTTCAGATTGTTTGTTTCCACACATTATTGTCAATGCCTTGGCCATAATCATTGGATCGATATCTTTCCGTGGGTTATGATCTGGAACCACATATTCAGAATCATTTGATTCAGCAAGTTTTTGATTTTTTGTATTATGCCAAACCAAAACATGTGCAACAATTGCATCGATTTCAGATTTAGACATTGTTTTTGTAACTGTAATTGGTTTATCCACCAATTGTGCCACAGTAAATTTTACAATCTTGTTTTTTCTCAAAAATGTGTTTATAACAGCAATGGCGTCATTGACCGATATTGCTTTTTTCAGAACCAATTCGACAACCATACCATCATCTGATTTAACCTTGCGATATTTGCCCATGTATTTATCGGCCAAATTATAATATTTTATCCATTCGGCATCATCGGTAACTTTTTTCTGGCTATGCAATGGTATAACCATATCTTTGGCGCCAAAATTAAATTGAGTGCGTGGCAGTGTTACATGAATTTCCTGGGTAAATTTTTCATAAATCTGTTTTGCAATTCTGCGCGCATAGTATGGATTGATTGCATGATTTGGTGTAAATTCGATTGTTGAGCCATCGTCTGGCACAATAATTTTACCACATAATACACCACGCCAAGCCAATTCAAACATGGTTGAATTTTTACCTTTGGATTTTTCATAAAAAACAACAGTATTACTTTCCATAATTTTATACCTCTAACTTTTTAACATCTATTTTGTCTGTTGTGCGTGTAATCAATCCAGACAACACATTACCTGGTCCAATTTCGGTTGCGGAATTTATTCCCATATCAACCATAGATAATACAGATTCACGCCAACGCACACCATGTGTCATTTGATAAACCAAGGCTGCTTTGATTTCGTCTGGATTTGAAATAACATCGCATGTTTTATTTGAAATCCATTTTGCCTTTGGCGTTTCTATATTTATTTGTGCCAATGCGTCGCGCATAACATCCGCAGATTTTTCTTGGGCACGACAATGTACCGGTGCAGATAACGCCAACGGCATAACACGCCGTGCACCCGCATCCTTTAATTTTTCAGATGCTGCATCTACCGCATCTTTTAATCCAGAAATCACAATTTGACCCGGACAATTATCATTTGCCATATCGCAACCAGACTGTTCACAAATATCACGCACTGTATCCGCATCCAATCCCAATACAACCGATGTTTGACCCATGCCGACCGGCACCGCCGCCTGCATCGCATCGCCGCGCGCACGCAGTAATCGCGCCGTATCCGCCAAACTGATTGCACCCGCAATACACAGCGCGGTATATTCACCCAATGAATGTCCTGCAACAAATTCAGGTAACGCCAATCCAGATGCTTTGAACATTGCAACCGATGTTGCCATAATTGCAGGTTGCACATTGCGCGTCAGTGTTAATTCTTCCATTGGACCATTAAAAATAATATCGGACAGTTTTTCAGAAAGCGCCGCATCAACCTCGTCAAATACCGCGCGCGCATCCGCATTATTTTTATACAGTTCCGCACCCATCCCAACGATTTGTGCGCCCTGTCCTGGAAATACAAATATAGACGACATGATTTTCACCTTTAACGAATTTCTTCTTTTGTTTTTGCCAATAACACAATCAATTCTTTTGGCGGTTTGTTTGTAGTAACCGGCCAAATTTGATTTAATTTTTTATCTAAAACGATATCTTTGCTTGTTAATGGACGCGCCGTCAAAGGTCTTTTATCCAATGGTGCATCTGGCAAGAAAGAGCCATTATATTCATACGGCCCTGTGAAAAAGATTGGCTTGCTTTCATCAAATTGCGCCATATTTTTGAAATGCACATCCTGACATGGCTCGGTCCCTTTACTAAAATTATCCAATAAATATTTTTGCAAATCAGACAAATATGGCACTTTATCGGCAATAATAAATTTGAAATTGTCGGTCGTTATAGCTTCGCCTAATTTATGATAATCTGCTGTTCGAAAAGACACTTTGCGCATTAAATCAAACGCACACGGAACCTTTCTGACAAGTCCGATGCAATTTGCGATTTCGCTTTGTAATGTCGCAAAGGTAAAATCTGGATATTTCATATTAAGATTTTCCCTATATTTATATTCCACCGGTTCTGTCATTTTCAGAACAAAATTCACACTTGGTATAATTTCCATTTATTACCCTTTTTGGTTAATTTCAGTAAAATTATAGAAAAAATATAGCAAAAATCAAATTTTTATGAATGTTTTTTACTTTCGCATAGAAAATTCACAACCGCAGTATTTTTGGCGGTAAAAGTCTGTTGCACGGTTGATGGCGACCCGTAAATCTTCGTTCCATTTAACCGGGATATATTGGATTTCTCTACATGCGGATTTTGCCGCCGCATCCACCTGATTTTGGTCTTTGAATCGCGATACACCAAACACAGATGCAATCGCGTTATAGCCATTTTTGACCGCAAATTCGCGCGCATACGCGAAACGATATGCAAAACATTTACTGCAACGCGCACCGCGTTCAGGCTCGTTTTCAAGCCCATTGACATATTCGCGCCATGTATCATGGTCATAATTACCAACCGCGTATTTAACACCCAAAGATTCACAATATTTGATTTGTTCGTTTAATCGTTTTTGATATTCGGTATCTGGAAATATATTTGGATTATAAAATAAAACAATAAAGTCATCAATATCGGGGATTTGACCGTTCGCTAATTGTTTGATTGCACCCGCGCTGCACGGTGCACAACAAGACATTAAAACAAGTTTTATTTTATTTTCCATTTTCTTTCAAATTTCGCTTTCCGTATTTTTTGATTTCATCAATAACGGCCTGCACCGCGCGTATGGCGTCACCTTGATTTACAAAATAAATTTTATCACCACCAATACCTTGATGAATCTTTTTATTAAATATCACAGGTGTACACCGGTCGTGTTTCCCAGAATTATGCCGAATATGCACACCGGTTCCGGTTAAATCAGGCGTTACATCATGTGATGGATAAATAACATGTGAATAAAGCGGGGTATAATTTTTATCTGACGAATCATCTTTATCCACGGTAACATCATAAACGCGCAATACGGCAACACGCAGTTTTTGCTGCATATCAAACATTTTTTCAAACACAACATTTTGAAATAATTTTTCAGAATTTATAACCGTCGATTGTGGATAATCATGCTGGAACACAGGTGATTTTTTATCCAATCCATAAATAGCGTATGACACAATATATGAATGTGAAAATTTTTGTTCTTTTGGTTGCCCTAATTTTAATGACTTGGACACACCCGCAACCCAATCCTTATCCAGGCCAACTTTATAAATAAATTTTGTTTCGTCTTTTTGATTTTTTGAATCCATGCGAATTATATCAACCGACGCATATTTTCGGTCTATAAAATTTTTTATGTTTTTTAATAAAGGAATCAATTCCAAAGAATCAACATTTGTTGCAATAGTATCGATAGTGTTTGTATATGTATGCGCAACAATTTTATAGTTATATTTTTTTAATCCTGGCATTTTAATTTCCTTTCATTAAAAAAGGGGATTAAAAATCCCCCGTTATTTATTTGGATGCAACCTGTTCAGCCTGCATACGGGCAAACACAGCAGATAATGCATCACCATTATTTATAACCGGTTTTTTGAAGTTGTTCAATGGATAAACTGGGTGCTTTACCTGGCCAAATGTCATAGTTGTTTGGCGTTCCACAGGAATACTTGCATGGTCGGTTCTTTTGAAAGAACGAGGATAATTTTCGATAACTAAATAATTACCGCGTTCGGTGCAACTGACCGATTTTGCGTATTTATTATGACTCGCTAAATCCAAAATATCGCGTTCAGTTTGTTTTGCATTTCCGCGCTTTACACTGAATGTGAATTTAGAATTTTTATTTGCAACAAGTGTAAATTGCATATTCAAAACTTCGATATCTGTTAAATTTGCAATTTGCTCACGGACAGAATTTTCAATTTGTGAATATTCTGCGATATTTACAGCGTTATTGTGTCTTTGGTTTAATGGACTGTATGTAATTAATTGAATCATAATATCATCCCCTTATAATTATTTTACGATTTTTCTGTCTTTTGAAACAAAATCATTAATAACTGTTCTAGATTTTTCAAAGTTATGTAACACATCATTTGGTGCAACACCTGGAATATGATGACCTGTTGTTGCGCTTCTAACCAAACCTTTTTTGCAACCAATAAAATAATTTTCTTTGATAGCGCCATTTGAATTAGCGTATGCTTCTACATATTTACCAGCAACCAATTCTAATGGCAAAGCATCAATACGTTGTCCGTTTACAGAACATTCAATAACAGCGCCAACATTACTTGGATTAATATTACTCAAAGCTGAAATAACCCCAGATAAACCTTTTGCTGAAAATGATTTTGTTATTGTGCTTGTTTCGCCATTTTGATTAATCAGTCTTCCACCATTAACCATAATACCACGTTTACTATTTTCTTTTGCCATATTGATACTCCTCTTTATATAAATATTCATTAAAAGTGCGTAAAACGCATACTACCAGAATATGAATCAATGTCAACCACAGATTTACATTATTTTTTAAATTCAGAACCAATTTTTTCTGATGAATCTAACTCTATTATATTATGTGCATCGGTGCCAACGCCTAATTCAGCGGCACTGCACATCATACCATTTGATTTAACGCCCGCAACATTACGCACAGCCAATGGTTTTGTCTGACCCGGCAATACGCATCCAACCGGCGCAAACACACCAACTAAACCAGTGTGAACATTTGGCGCACCACATACGACCTGTAATTTTTCAGCCCCCGTATCCACGGTTAAAACATGTAAATCGTCGCGCTTGCTGTGATTTTTCACATCCACGATTTTCGCAACAATTGGCGCAACATCCGGCTTTTTCGCAGAATACTTTTCGGTTATTTCTGCAACCTTGGCATCATCAATTCTTTCAAATAAATTGTCAGGAATTGTAAATTCTTCACCATCCGCAATTCTGCGTTCAAAAGATGTTGGCCATGATAAATCGTGTTTTACTTTGAATATATTTTGCATTTTTTCGGCCGTATCTGGGATAAATGGTGCAGATACGCGTGCATACAAATCAATCAGTTGAAAACATTCGTTTAATACATCGCGTGCTTCATCCAACCGCCCCTCTTTGACCAACGCCCAAGGTGCCGTTTCGGTCATATATTCATTACCAATCGCATACAATCCGCGCAATGCAGCAATTGACTTACGCAATTCGCACTCTTCCAATGCAGTTGTTAATTCAGACAATTTTTCATTTATACGATTTGCCAAATCTGTATCAAAATGAACATCGGCCGGAACATTTAATCCAAAATTTTTCGCAGATAATTTAGTTGCGCGTGAAACAAAATTACCCAGCATGCCGTTCAAATCTTTATTCACAATTTCTGCAAACCGTTGCACAGTAAAATCAGTATCATCTGTTTCAGGGGCCGATGCAATCAACGCATAACGCCAGCAATCGGCCGATGCGATATCCAATGCCTGGTCCAGGAATATCCCATTATTTGTTGATTTAGAAATTTTTGCACCATTAAAGTTCAAGAAATTTTGACCCTTTAACATATCAACAGTTTTCCAACCATCGTCCATCGCCAATTCTTGTGCGGGGAAAAATACAGAATGGAAAGAAATATTATCTTTGGCCATAAATTCAACATATTTACAATCTGGATTTTTCCACCAAGACGCCCAATCGTCGGTTGCCGCCTGGGAAATTGAGATATAACCCCATGGCGCATCAAACCAAACATAAAAAACTTTATCTTCGAATCCAGGTTTATTGACCGGTATTCCCCATTTCAAATCGCGGGTAATTGGGTTATCGCGTAATCCCTCGTCCAGCCATTTGTTCGCAATTGCAATCGCAGTTTTTGGCCAACCCTTGCGCGAATCAATCCATGCGCGCAGTTTATCCTGGGTCTTGCTCATCCTGAAATATAAATGTTTTGTTTCGCGCATTTCGACCGGCGATGTTAAATCGATTGCACTGTGTGGGTTAATCAATTGATCCGGGTCCAATGTAGCACCACATTTACCACACTCGTTCCCGTATGCACCTTCGTACCCACATTTTGGACATGTGCCAATAACATAACGGTCGGCTAAGAATTTCTTTTCATTTACCGAATAAGGCTGCATTGACGACTTTTCATAAACCATATCCAATTTATCCAGCCGTTCAAACAATTCATGAATTAACTTTTCATGTAATTTAGTATGTGTCCGTCCATATAAATCAAAAGACAAATTAAAATCACGCACCGCATCCAAATGTTTGGCACGATATTTTTCGACATAATCTTCGACGGCCATACCTTCTTTTAATGCGCCAACCTCGGACGGTGTGCCATGTTCATCAGACCCGCCAATATATAACACATCGCGACCCATTGCACGACAAAAACGCGCATAGACATCAGATGGCAATAAACAGCCAATCAAATGTCCAATGTGTAACACATTGTTGACATAAGGTAGTGCCGATGTAATTAAATATTTCTGTGCCATAGTTTGAACCTTTTTTAATAGTTAAATGAAATTATAGCCAAAAAAATCGTATATGCAAGTTTCCAGTTTTATTTATCTGATTGACTGAACTAAAAAATAAACTTTTTATTTGCAATCAGGATTTTTACTGTTATAATACGCCTTGCTTTGGGTGGTTAGCTCAGTTGGCTAGAGCGTCACGTTGACATCGTGGAGGTCGTTGGTTCGAGCCCAATACCACCCACCAGAAATTCAATCCAACAGATTTGTTGGATTTTTTTATTCCCTAACTGAACTCTGTACTTTGAACTTTGAAAATTGCAAAAAAACTGCCCACCGGGTGGTGGACAATTACAAACAACCAAACGATGGTGGATGTTAAGAGACTCGAACTCCTGACCCTCTGCGTGTAAAGCAGATGCTCTAGCCAACTGAGCTAAACATCCAACAAAGGTACTTTGATTATAGAAAATATTTTTATAATGTCTAGTGTTTTTTACAAAATAAAAAAAGCCGACATTTGCCGGCCTTTTTTGTTGTTTTTATCAATTTATTCCAAAAAGTATTCGACCGTTGCAACCACACGAACCTTTTTATTTATCTGTTGTGATTCGGATGCGTTTGCATTATCGCGTGGCAGTATTGAAAATACACCCTGGTTCGCAGAATGTATTTTGCCAACCTTGGAATCGCTGGACTTTGCAAATTCCAACGCCGCCTGGCGCGCGTTTTTAGTCGCCTGTTCCAGCATTTGTGGTTTGATATCGTTTAACTTTGTAAATATATAAGATATTGGCGAATCATAACGATTTTCAAATACCACCCCAGAATTTATCAAATCACCGGCGCGTGTATATGTTTCGGCAACATTGTGCACCTGGTTTGAACGCACAGTCATAGATTTTGTTATAATAAAGCGCGATGTCACAGGGTCATTGCCACGATATGGATTCGCCATTAAATCATTGGTTTCTGTGCCACCCATTTCGATTTCAGAATCTGAAAAACCATTATCGTGCAAGAAATTTATAATCGCACTGGTTTGATTTTCCAAATCATTTTTTGTTTTAACCAAATCATTACCGGTTGCGACATATTTAATTTCCCATATTGCCAGGTTTGCCTCGACATCTTGTTCTGCCAAGCCTTTGACGGTAACCGCGTTATAATTAAATTTAGATTTGTAATAATAATAGCCCGGGAAAAATCCAACGAATAATAACCCCAGTGCAATCATTGCAACATATAATGCAGATATTTTTTTCAATTTTCTCTCCTTTTGTTTGTATTTTAATCACCAAATTATTTTTATACAAGTTATTTTTGACGATGCTTTTGTTCCCACGCCAAAGTATTCAAAATATATTGCCGTGCGCGTTTGACATCAAATTTATCGTCGGTTTTTAATCCCCCTTCGGCATCAATCCATGTTGGGAAAATGCCCGCAACTTTGGAAATTTTATCCAAATTTTCAGATACATTTTCTGGCTTTAATCCACCTGCATAACCTTGTTTATGAAATATTGGATATACTGGTGATTGCCATGCGCGTGGTAATTGACCGCGGCCCCCCGATGCATCAAATAATAATTGGAATTTTGCACCGGTCCGATCTAATGCATCAACGGCATCTTTGGTGCGGTCATTGTATTGAATAATAAAATCTTTTTTATAATATTCGTTATAATAATCAATCACAGACTTTAATTTATGTGGATTAAAACGGTCAGCTGTTTTTTGTGGCATATTTAATTGAACGCGTTTAACAATAGGTTCCGAATAAAAATTCGTGTAATTAAAAAAATATTTTAATTCATCAGGAACCTTTCCATTACAAATATCATCACACCAATCGTTATTTACATGAATCGCCAGGTTTTCATTAAACCCATATAAACCATGAAACAAATCTTTTATCCAATTATACCGTTCTGTTCCTGGTGAAACCTTGCCCGGATGCATTTGCACAGCAACTTCAACGCGTGGATCAATATCCCACAAATCAAACATATCGGCCACTTGGTTATAATTTCGTGGGTCAGAACATGTAATATATTTTATATGCATATTTAATCCTTTTTGTTGTTCAGTCGTAATTGCCCACATGCAGAACCGATATCGGTTCCTCTCTCTCGCCTGATGCGACAATGTATTCCATTTTTAATCAAAATATCTTGGAAACGATGGACGGCATTTCCCGATGGTGATGCAAAGTCCCGTTCATCAACCGCGTTCCATGGAATTAAATTCACCATGCAATTTTTCCCATGTAATAACTTTGATAATTGTTCAGCATATTCCGGTGTGCAGTTATATAATACTGTTTCGCCATTTTCGCCCTTTTTACCCAGCAAGATGTATTCAATCATCAACTGGCGATTATGTAATTTTGTAAATTCATCAGCCGCCGCTAATACCTCGGCAATTTTATATTTATTGTTTATTGGCATTATTGCGGAACGCAATTCGTCGACCGGTGCATGCAGTGAAATAGCCAAATTTATCGGCCGACCCCACTTTATTAAATCATAAATACCCGGTACAATTCCGCATGTAGATACAGTAATTCTGCGCCAAGAAATATTCATGTCTTTATTTGCGCGCTCTAAAAATCCGATAACATTTTCAGTGTTTTGTAATGGTTCGCCTGTTCCCATAACAACAATATGCGACACATCATTATTATTCGGGTCGCCATTTGCGTGTATCTTTATATCGCCATTACGCAGTTCCCATTGCGCCAACAAAATTTGTGAAAATATTTCGTCAGATGTTAAATTGCGTTTCAGCCCGAGCAACGTGCTGGCACAGAATTTGCAGCCCATCGCGCATCCGGCCTGACTGGATACACATACAGAATTGCCGTATGTTGTGCGCATCAAAACACACTCTATCTGTTCACAGTCGTTCAGTTCTAATAAAAACTTGGTCGTTTCGCCGTCCGCAGATTGCAACTTTTTAACAATTTTAACCGGCAGTGTTTGTGCAACACTATCCAATTTTTCACGCAAATTTGCCGGAATATTTTTCATAGATGCAAAATCAGGCGCCCCACGCAACATCCAATCACGAATTTGCGCCGCACGAAATTTAGGTTCGCCTAAATCCGTCACGAACTTTTGCAATTCGGCATCTGTCAAAGAAAAAAGAACAGTTTTCATAATTTATATCTGTCGTCCTTGATAACCACAACAGCCTTGCGCCGCAGTTGTTTTAATTGTTGGTCCGCCATCGACATCGCCTGTTTATATTCTGCATTTTGTTTCAGCATTTTATCCAATTGCCCATATTCTTTGGTCTTTTTGGTGCTGCATACCAAAAACACAGACGAATCCACCGGTTTTGACCATGTAAGTGTGGGCAGTTTATCAATTACATTACGAATATCAGGTGATAATTCATAATGCAACGCAGTAAATTTTTGTGGTGACCCGCCAAGGTTTTCAGCCATCTCTACCGCGTTATCACATGATTTTGGTTTTGATAATTGTTTATAAATATCATCTGGAACATCAACCAATCGAACCAGGGTAACCTCCATCGGTAATCCGTGTGCACGGGATACCTCGGCCTTTTCTGCATCTATATCTGAATTTGTTATATTAACCATAGGCAATATTGTTCGTGCAACAATAATTTGCCATGCGATATTTGCCTTTATCGCGTCCTTGGCCACATTTTTTTCGTTTTCAGACAGTCCCGACAGTCCCATGTGTTTTAATTCAGAATCAACATCTTTATCGGATGGACTGACACCAAAATTCGCAGCGTATTTTAACTTTACCACATCATCAATCATATTTCTTAATGCGACGCGACGATTATCTGTGGATGTATTTCCTTGGCGTGCCATTAATTTTACGCGCGCAGTGATATCGTCATCTGTCACAGTTTTCCCGTTGATTGTCGCAACAACAGTTGTCGCATATACCGGCATACAAAAAAGACATAGCATCGCAATAATATATTTTTTCATTTTTTACCCTTTCCTTGTTTAATAATCCAATCCAAACCTGAATTGAATAGTTGTATTTCCAGAATATCCATCACGTATAGCATAATCACTATGATATCCAAAAGACAAGAAATAACATGGGTGTTGATAATACAACTGACCTGAATGTCTTTGGAATTTATGCGCCGTGTTATTATATATTGAATTAAAGTTCAAAGATAACCTATCTGTCAATTGGATTCTGAAACCGCCGGTTATTTCGTTTATATCCTGACCCAGGAAAGCCTCGTCCAACTGTTCCGACCAAATATGACCAACATATACATAATTCAGACTTGTCCCGATGCGCGCATCTGTTTCAATATGGCGCAGTGTTAATTTATCACGATCCATACGAAAACGAGAATTCAGTCCCAACCATGAACCATTATTCAAACCAACGCGTCCAACAAAGTCCGATGCCCCATGATGGAACCCGCTGTTTGGATCTGTTTCTGCGCGCCCAGATAAATCATAACTTTGCCCTAAAAAGATTTCAAAAGATTCGCCAGTGTCGCGGTATGTTGCCCATCTTGCACCATAATCAGCAAATGTTCCATTTTCCCATAAATCGTATCCAGAAAAACGGTTGCTGGAAAACAATGTCACATCTGATAACAATGCACCCGCAGAATCATTATTTAATGAATATAATTCATCAGATTTTGTGTGTCGCATAACGGTCAATCGTGCGCGTGGTTCCAACACCTGGGTCCAATGCTGACCCGGTTTGAACAAAGGCAGCCCCCATTCAACATAACCACTGGGTAAAAATCTATTTTTTAATCCGGTATAATCCTTTAATCCCGATGGTACAGATTCATCAATCAATGCATAATTTTGAAAGTTATATAAATCATATCGTGCATCCGCACTAAGTGTGATTCTGTTACCGCCCCATATTGTCCATGGCGATATAATGCGCATATCACCAATCATGCGTTGCATAGATGTATTATCCCGGCCATCCACAGCCAAAATATCCCCGTTGAACAATAAATATGTTTCGCGGTAAATTGGATTTGTTTGATATACACCACGAATATTTGGCAAAATATTTCCGTTAATTGTGGCCTCGGTCGCATTGGCATCACGCAGTTCCTGGAATATATGCGTATCCGCAACAACATAACTGGATTGTCCAAATAATTCCAATTGCACCCCAGAATCCAAATATGGTTGGTCATTATAGAATCCATATTTCTGTAAATATGTTTTATCAGATACGCGTTCCAACGCAATTTCTGCGCGTGCATATTCGCCCAATTCAACGACATCATTATTAAATATATGCCAACGGTTTTCCCCATCTTTGTTGTGTGTGTATGAACCGGTTGTCCTGTATTCAGAATGTTCAGCGTTTAATCTGTGTTCAACCTGGATTAACGGATTTTCCTTTGTTAAATATGACAAAGTCACGGTTGCATCGTGATATTCAGATAATGAAATATACACCGGTAAATTTATCTGGGTTCCCATATTATTTGTCGATTTCAAATCAGGCATCAATAAACCACTGCGGTATTTAACACCTGGGTCCGGCATAGAATAATATGGTGCCCAAAAAACAGGAAAATCATAAAACCATAATACAGGATTATAAAAATACAAATTTCGTAATTCCATATCATGCTTTATCGTTGATGCGGTAATTTCCCATGCGTTACCATATGAATCACAACCATCGCATGCGGTGAACAGCGCATGTTTTGCAACCGTTAAATCGCCATCGCGTTGCACAGATTCCGCACTGATATACACATGATTTCCCAACCACAATTCAACATTTTCACCATCAATTTTTGCACCTTTATCAGAAAAACTGGAATTATTCAGTTTTAATGTTTGACCTGATTGATTTGTAATTGTTGTATTGCCAACAGTTTTTATTTCAGAACTTTTTACATCATATTCTATTTTATCAGCGGTAATTGTTTTTGGACCGTCCATATCAACAGACCCAGGCAGCGCATAAGAATATGCACAGAATAAAAATGTAAATATACAAAAACTTTTTATTATTTTATTCATTTCTTACGCAAAATTACCAAAGACAATCCTAATAATCCAAATATAAATGCAATTAACATGTAAAAGTCACGCCATGATTCCAACATGTTTGAAAAACTCATATATATCGTCATCAATATCGCCATCGCCAATACAGCCATCGCGGGTGAAAAACTTGCCCTGCGTCGTAACAGTGATGTTTTTAATAAAACAGTTGCGCATACGACCGCCAAAATCAAATTCATAAACGGCATTAAAATACGATTGCTTAATTCATTAAATATCATTTTTTTATGTTTTGGCATAACTGTTTTATCATTTGCATATTTGAACAGTTCGTATGTTGAAATCCTGCGCACACGGAACGAAGAAGAATTTTCGCGTGTTGCCACATCTAAATCCATATCAAATGTATCAAATGTTCCGGTTACCATTGATTTATTGCGTGCTTGCAGGGAACCATTTTCCATAACAATTGATAATCCGCGTGGGGTTGTAACCAATTTACCTGTTTCTGCAAAAATAACCATTTCCGTGGTTTGATTACGTGAATCAGACAGCATAACCTGGGACATGTCATGTCCAGATACTTTATCAACATATACAACCAAACCATCAGATAAATTTGTAAATGCAGATTCTTGTAATTTCAAATGTGCCAATCCATAACGCAGATTCCATTGTGTGTCATAAAAAACATTTTGACTGATTGGGACAATCCATAAATTTAAGCATAAATTCAATGCCGTTAAAACGCCTGCAAACCAAACCGCCGGCCGTGCCAGTTGCCATGGTGACATGCCCGACGCAATCATGACAGATGCCTCGCTATCAGAAATTGTTTTGTTATATACAAATATAACGGCGATAAATGTAACAAATGGTATAATAATCGACATAATAAACGGAACCAGCAAAGCGGTTAAACCGACAAAACTGCCAAAATTAACACCATAGTTTAACAGGAATTTCATCATAGACATAATTTGCATGGTCCACGCCAGCCCTGTTAAAATTAACAGCAGCATAACAAATATGGCGACCAGTTGTCGTGAAAAATACCTGTCTATGATGTTCATAATTCATAGTATAAAGCCCAAAAAACAACCCGTCAAATTATTTATATGTATTTATATTATTTTCTTGCAATTTGGAAAAACGATGTCATAATACAAATGTTCTTAAAAAAAATAGTTTTTTAAGGGCGGGGCCGAAAGCCCCGCCCTTTTAGTAAAATAAACAAAAACAACAGGAGTAAAAAAATGGCGTTCGTATCTATGCCTCGTCAGGATTTATTAGAAGGTATTAAAGCTTTGGCCGAAGAAAAAAACATTGATAAAGAAATCGTTTTTGAATCTTTGGAAATCGCAATTGCCAAAATTGCAAAACATAAATATGGTGAAGAATTTAATATTACGGCATCTATTGACCGTAAAAATGGTGCAATTCATACACAAAGATTATTCGAAGTTATCGAAAGCCCTGAATCCAAAGGCGATGAATACGATCCAAATACAATGTTAACCGTGGCCCAGGCGAAAAAATACGCTGAAAATCCGGTTGTTGGCGATGTCGTAACCGACCCATTACCAGAACCAGAATTTGGCCGTGTTGCTTTCCAAACCGCGCGTCAAATTATGATTGGTCGTGTTCGTGACGCTGAAAAAGGCCATCAATACGAAGAATTCAAAGACGAAGTTGGAACAATCGTCAATGGTGTTGTTAAACGTCTTGAATTTGGTAATATTTTTGTTGATATCAATGGCAAGGCCGAAGGTTATATCAAAAATACAGAACTGATTCCTGGGGAACGCTTGGGGGTTGGTGACCGTGTTCGTGCATTGATTATGGATGTTGAACGTTCAAATACGGGACCACAAATCTTTTTAACCCGTACACATCCAATGTTTATGGAAAAATTGTTTGTTCAAGAAGTGCCTGAAATTTACGAAGGTATCATTAAAATTAAATCTGTATCACGCGCACCTGGTTCACATGCGAAAATCGCGGTTGAAACATTGGATCCATCTGTGGACGCGGTTGGTATGACGGTTGGTATCAAAGGAACCCGTATTCAACCTGTTATAAACGAATGCAACGGCGAAAAAATCGATGTTATTTTATATTCCGAAGATCCTGCGGTGTTTATCGTGAATGCTATGCAGCCGGCCAAGGTTGCTAAAATCATTATCGATGAAGATAAACACAAAGCGGCGGTCGTTGTAAATCCAGACCAACAATCTTTGGCAATTGGACGCCGTGGTCAAAATGTCCGCCTGGCATCACAATTGACTGGTTGGGATATCGATGTGTTAAGCGAAGAAGAAGAACAAGAACGCAGAACAAAAGAGACCCAAGAAAAGACAGAATTGTTTATCCGTGGATTGGATGTTGATGAAATGATTGCAAAAATCCTGATTAACGAAGGTTTCAGAACAATCGAAGAAATCGCATTTGTTGATATCCAAGAATTAGAATCTATCGAAGGATTCAATGCTGAATTGGCGGCTGAATTGCAAAAACGCGCCAAAGATTATTTGGATAAACAAGAACAAGAATACATTGAATCTGGTCACGCAATGGGTATGACGGATGATTTGTTGAACTTTACATTTGTTCAGCGTCCAATCATCAAAAAATTGGGTGAGGCCGGAATCAAAACATTAACTGATTTGGCAGATTTGGCATCTGATGAATTGGTTGAAATCTTGGGCGAAGATACTATGTCTGAACGTCTTGCTGGTCGTGTGATTATGAAGGCGCGTGAATTGGCATATAATATCAAGGACGAAGATTAATCTTTTAATACAAAGGAACAAAATTAATGGCAACATTAACATTGGGAAAATCTGTAACATTGGACGCGGTGCAAAGCAAAAAGGGCGATGCTGTTTTTGTTGAACGCCGTCGTCGCATTGTTGCCCCGGGCAGCAACGAATTGCGCGATGAACCTGCGAAACCTGTGGTTCAACATAGTGCGGCCGATGAAAAATTGCGTGCCGTATTAGAGGCCGCGCGTGCCCGCGAAGAAGAACAAAAAAAGCGCCAGGCTGCCGAGGCCGCCGCTGCTGCCGCGCGTGAGGCTGAAATCGCGCGTGAGGCCGCAGAATACGAACAGGTTAAAAAACAACTGGATGCGCGTGAAAACGATGTAAATGTCGAACCAGATATTCCAGAACCTGTTGCTATCCCGCATGAGCGTGAAAGCAAAAAGCAGCAATTTGCAAATCATCAAAAATCAAATCGTAATAATGATGATGATGAACCAGTCCAACAGAAAAACAAATCTTTCAAAAAAGATTTCAAAAAATCTGGCAAGATTTCGATTCATGACATTATTATCGGTGACGATGATGATGACGATGAAATTGAGTTGCGTGGCGCAAATCGCCGTCGCAGCGAGGCTTCGTTAAAAAGATTCCGTGAAAAGGCGCGTGCAGTATTTTCTGCACCACAAAAGGTCGAACATGTTGTAACATTGGGTGAAACCATTGTTGTCAAAGATTTGGCAAATGCGCTGGCTGAAAAAGTTGGTAATGTTATCAAAAAATTGATGGAAATGGGTATGATGGTATCCGTTAATCAATCTATTGATGCAGATACTGCGGAATTGATTGCTGGTGAATTTGGCGCAACGGTTAAACGCGTTGTTGTAAAACCGTATGCAGACCAACTGGAACGCGAACCAAATCCTGAAAATTTAACACCGCGTGCACCAATTGTGACTGTGGTGGGACATGTTGACCATGGTAAGACATCACTTTTGGACGCTTTCCGTAATGCAAATGTTGTTGCCGGCGAGGCAGGTGGAATTACGCAGCATATTTCTTCATACGAAGTAAAAACATCGTCTGGCCAAATGATAACATTTTTGGATACGCCGGGTCATGAAACATTTACGGCTATGCGTGCGCGTGGTGCACAAATGGCAGATATCGTGGTTTTGGTCGTTGCGGCAAATGATTCAATCATGCCACAAACGATAGAGGCGATAAATCATATTCGTGCTGCTAATGTTCCATTTATCGTTGCGATTAACAAATGTGACCTGCCCGAGGCAAACCCAGAAAAAGTTAAAATCGATTTATTGCAACAAGAGGTCCAGGTTGAATCTATGGGTGGCGATGTTCAATGTGTTGAAATTTCTGCCAAGAAAAGAACCAATTTGGATAAATTAGAAGAGGCGATTTTGTTACAGGCTGCCATGATGGATTTAAAGGCCGATGCCGATATGCCGGCTGTTGCCAATGTGGTCGAGGCCAAGATGGAACGGGGGCTTGGTGCGGTCGCAACAATGATTATTCGCCAGGGAACATTGAAAATTGGCGATGTATTCGTTGTTGGTGAGACATTTGGTCGTGTTCGTGGTTTAATCAATTCATTTGGCGAACGGGTAAAATCTGTGCATCCTGGACAACCGGTTATGGTGTTGGGATTGGATGCGGTACCGGCCGCTGGTGATGAATTGCGCGTGATGGAGACCGAGGCTCAAACGCGTGAGGTTGCGGCATACCGTGCACAACAGGCGCGCGACAAAGCAAACGCTGTTAAACGGTCATCGTTACAAGATTTGTTTGCTGCGCGTGATGAATCTAAAAAGTTAATATTGCCAGTTGTTTTGCGTGCCGATGTCCAAGGTTCGGTCGAGGCAATTACCGATATGTTAAAGGGTATTAATACTGATAAAGTTGGTGTTGATTTATTGTCTGCGGGCGTTGGTCAAATTACCGAAGGCGATATCAGATTGGCAACTGCATCGGGCGCGGTGATTATTGCATTTAATGTTCGTGCCGAAGCGTCAGTGCGTGACATGGCGCGTAATAACGGTGTTGATATTCGTTATCATAATGTCGTTTATCGTATTACCGATGAAATCAAAGAAATTTTGTCTGGTAAATTGGCACCTGAACGTCGTGAAACATTTATTGGTTACGCCGATGTTATCGCATTGTTCACAGTTGGCAAAGGCGTTCGCGTTGCCGGTTGTCGCATGACCGAAGGTGTTATTAAGAAAGATGCGTTTGTCCGCTTGCTGCGTGATAATGTTGTTATCTATGACGGCAAGATTGGCGAATTGCGTCGTGAAAAGAACGAAGTCAAAGAAGTATCAAACGGTGTTGAGTTTGGTATGAGTTTTGATAAATATAACGACCTGAAAGAAGGCGACCGCGTTGAATGTTACGAGGTAACCGAGGTTCGTGCCGAAATATAATATTTGGAACATAAACAAAAAATACCGGAATTTTCCGGTATTTTTTTCTCGGGCCCCGCAAAATTTATAAAAATTTTGTGGGTATAATCCTACCGGCAAATGCCGGTATTTTTTAATCTTGTGAGTGTTTTTTAACTGTTTCTTCTTTTTCTGAATTCGTCCAGTGATACCACCCGCCCCTCGTCTGGGACGGTATTTTTATTTTCATCCAATGGTAATTCCATATCATTGTCCGCCGCATCTGTTTGATTTTTATGATGGAAAGTCAAAATAAAATCAACCGATGGATCCTTGAATTCAACCAAAGCAGAAAAAGGAACGCGAATAAAAAATGGCCGACCATCAAATGTTAATTGCACGCCAAATTCTTTATCGGACACATGCAAATTATTATAAGAATATTGCAACACGATTGTCATGATATCTGGATAACGCATACGCAAGAAATCCGGCAATACAACGCCCGCATCCCGTGTTTTGAATGTGATAAAAAAGTGTGACCCATCACCCAATCCATTTATCTGGGCATGAACCAAAGCATCCCTGACCACGGATTTCAACGCATTATCCAATAAAAATTGATAATCAATTTGTGCCATCTTAATCTTCTTTCTTGGACAGTATAGAACTTATTTCGCCATTATGGCAAGTAACAATTATAGAATTCGGAACATCGGCAAAAGAATCAACATCCAATCCCGTTGCCCAAACCTGGGTATGTGTTGCAGAAAGTTTTGCAAAAATCTTTGCACGCATATTTGAATCCAGGTGGGCGGCGGCCTCGTCAAACAAAACAATACAATCGCGTTTAGTTTTTGTATGTAATAATTCTGTATGCGCCAAAATCAAATCAAATAATGCAGATTTCTGTTGACCGGTACTTGTTAATCTGACCGGCAATTTTAATTCGTTATTAAACATCCCAAAATCAGATTTATGCGGACCATCTAACACCATTTTATCGCCAATTAAATCATGATTTTCTGATAAATATTTTCTGTATTCGCGTTCTGCACTGGCGGGTGTTATACCATTTATAATCATTTTTTCCAACATCCCATCCACAGAAATACTAAATTTTTGTAAAAAATAATTTATTTCGCCGGCATATTGCACACGTGCAGTCGCAATTGCAACCGCAACCGCTGCCAATTGGTCGTCCAGCGCATCAATCCATTTTGAATCAGCACCACTTTTTAACGCAAAGGCGCGTTCTGATAAAATTTTAGAAAACTTTGCCACACGCCCATTGTGATTTGTATCGAAATTGCTGGCCAATCTATCAAAGAAAGCGCGCCTGTCGGCGGATGAATCAACGAACAACCTATCTTCCCGTGGCGAAATCCATATAATGCACAACATTTTTCCTAAATCACCAAGATTTGCATTTTCGTCATTGATTTTGGCATGGCGATTTGTGTCGCCCACATTAAAATATATACACACAGAATCACCATCAAATGTTTTGGCATATACAGAAAAACCACCCAAACCATTAAAGCATGCAATATCGCCCATATCGGCACCACGCATACCACGATCACCGGAAAGCATTGATATTGCTTCCAACACTGCGGTTTTCCCAGCACCATTTTCACCAACGATAATGATATTTTTTGCATCACGCACATTTATGCGCGTTTGTCTGTGATTGCGAAAATCGGTAAGTGTAAGGTTTTCAATCATGATGATTTTGGAGGCCAGGGTCGGAATCGAACCGGCATCCAAGGATTTGCAGTCCTCTGCATAACCACTCTGCCACCTGGCCTTACGTCTTGTGCTTGCATATTAAACAAAAAAATACACCTTTGCAACATAAAAATTATGATAAAAATCGTCGTATTCAAATGCTATTTTTTTATTGCGCAAACAGGCAGTTTTTTATATAATTCACCCAAGAGTGTCGAGAGAGATTTTATGAAAAAATTTTGGTTATTTTTCGCATTTATGCCGGGAATTGCATTTGCGGCGGACGATTGTGCGTCACTGCGCACCGTGCCGGATACAACACTTACCCTGCAACAGGTCGTGGATTTAGGCCTATGTCGTAATCCGCAAACGGCGGCGGCATATGCGTCATATCGTTCTGCGCATTTTACAAAAAATGCAGCATACGCAAACTATTTGCCAAAAATTGATGCATCTGCATCTGCGGGTCGCGACCATCGTGTGCACGATGATTGGAGTTACAGCGGTTCATTATCTGCATCATATTTGATATTTGATTTTGGTCGTCGTTCGTCTGATGTTGCAACTTCATTGGCGACATACCGTGCGGCCGGCTTTGATTATGATGAAAGTGTTCAAAATTATGTGTATTCTGTGATTGGTGCATACTATGAATTATTAAATGCCGATGCAAATGTTACGGCCGCGGAAATGGCGTTAAAGGTTGCAAAAACCGCCAAAGATACCGCGGATAAAAAGTTCAAGGCTGGTGCCGTGGCCAAGGCCGATGTGTTCAAGGCCGATACAACACTGGCATCTGCGGAATTAAAGTTAGAACGCGCAAAAAACACGCGTGAGGTTACCAAGGGGACTTTATTAACCAAATTATCATTTCCTGCAAACCAGGAAATAACAATCGCCGATATGCCGTCAACTTTTGGCAGTGACGCCGAAAGCGAAGATATCGATAAATTAATCGAAATTGCCCGTAAAAAACGGCCTGATTTGTTAAAGGCAACTGCGAACAAAGATGCCGCATGGAATCGTCGAAACAGTGCGTTTTTGAAAAATTTACCGTCTATTTCTGCGCGTGCATCGGTTGATATGCATGCGAATTCTGTGGGTGGATTATTTGAACATATGTCTGACCGCGCCGGTGGTTCGGTGGGACTATCTGTATCTATGCCGATATTTGCTGGGTTTGCAAATGCGTATAATGCGCGTGCGGCGGTGGCAAATTATGATGCGGCGGTTGAAAATGAACGTTCGGTTCGTAATAATGCTATGATGGATGTGTTCACTGCATATCAAAATTACAAAACCGCCAAGACAGTATTAGAACAAACAAATTCTTTATTAAAATCTGCCACTGAAAACGAACGCGTAACATCTGGGATGTACAAGGTTGGACGTTCAACTATGTTGGATTGGCAACAGGCACAAAGTGATTTAATCGATGCACGCAATCAAAACAATGCGGCAAAATACGATTTGTATGTTAAACGCGCGGCGGTTGCGCTGGCGATTGGCGATATACAATCAAAGTTAGACGGAGAGACGGATGTTAAATAAAATAAAACATATACTCGGGTGGCCATTGCGTCACAAATGGTGGACACTGTTAATAATAATTATTGCGGTGGCGGGTTATTTTATGTTTGGTAGCACCAGTAAAAAATCAGGGGTAAAGGGGGATTTTGTAACCGTGACTGTAAAACGCGGTGACCTGGAACAGGTGGTCAGTGCAACCGGTGAAATCAGTCCATTAAACACCGTCAGTGTTGGTTCCCAGGTGTCCGGCACAATTCAGGCTATTTACGCCGATTTTAATACCGAGGTTAAACAAGGCCAAATATTATTGGAAATAGAACCATCTGTATTACAGGCATCTGTGACCGAGGCCAAGGCATCATTGGATTCTGCGATATCACAACGGAATTTGGCAAAAAGCGATTATACCCGTGACAAAACTTTATACAACGATGGCTTTATTGCGCGTGCCGAAATGGAAAAGTCTAAATCCCAATATGAACAGGCCGAGGCATCTGTTGTTCGCGCGCAATCCCAATATGATAAAGCGGTTACAAACCTGGGGTATGCGACAATTACATCGCCTGTGAACGGAACGGTTATATCGCGCAAGGTTGATAAAGGTCAAACGGTGGCGGCATCTTTCCAAACACCGGACTTGTTTGAAATTGCCGAAGATTTAACAAAAATGCAAATTGAAACTGCGGTGTCCGAGGCTGATATTGGTATGATTCAACAGGGTCAAAATGTTACATTTACCGTTGATGCATATCCTGGGGATAAATTTAATGGTGTTGTTCGTCAAATTCGTTTATCACCAACGACAACATCAAATGTGGTTGTTTATACCGTCGTAATTGATGTTGATAATTCAGATTTGCGTTTAATGCCGGGTATGACTGCGTTCGTGACAATTATTGTTAATCGTGCCGAAGATGTTCTGTACGCACAAAATTCTGCATTTTTATTAAAATCTTTTGAAAATATAGATCCAAATGCGACAAACATTTCTACATCTGACCATCTGGCGGTTTTGCGTGATAAAAAACCAGTGATTGTTTCGTATAAAAAAGGTTTGGTCACGGCCACAGAAACAGAAATCATATCTGATGATTTAGTATTGGGTGATAAAATCATTGTTGGTCGTGTGGGCCAGGCATCAACACTTAAAAAATCTGCACAACGCGGTGGACCAATGGGTGGCGGTCCAATGTAATCGGAATACAAATAATGGCAACACAGCAAGACATAATTTCTATGAACAAAATCTGCAAAAGTTTTCCACTGGAAATCGGTGGAACTCAACAGGTTTTGTTTGATATAACATTTAATATTCGTGCTGGGGAATTTGTATCGATAATGGGGCCATCGGGGTCTGGTAAATCTACATGTATGAATATAATTGGTGCGCTGGACAGTGCGACATCTGGCATATACAAATTATATGGTCGTGATATATCAACAATGACGGCGGATGAACTGGCGGTTATTCGAAATGAATATATTGGATTTGTTTTCCAGAACTTTAATTTATTAGCAAAAAGAAATATTTTGGATAATGTAATGTTGCCATTGATGTATCGTGGACTACCTATGCACGAACGCATCTCTAAGGCGCGCGAAATGTTAAAGTTGGTTGGATTAAAAGATTTTGAAACATACCTGCCGACACAATTATCGGGCGGTATGAAACAACGCGTTGCAATTGCGCGTGCATTGGCGGGAACTCCAAAATTGATATTGGCGGACGAACCGACGGGCGCATTGGATTCAAAAATGGGAAATGAAATTTTACAGTTTTTCAAAAAATTAAATAAAGATTTGGGTATTACAATTGTTATGATTACCCACGAATTTGATATTGCAAAATATTCAGACAGGTTAATTCACATTTACGATGGTCGGATAACATACGATGGAAAAATACCGCGTTCAGAATCTGATTTAATGCCAAAACAAAAAGGAAAAACAAAATGACCTTTAACGATATATTAAAGGAATCTTGGCTGTCAATCAGTGGCAATAAATTGCGTTCTTTTTTGACCGTGTTGGGTATTATTATTGGCGTTATGGCGGTGGTGATAATGGTTGCGGTTGGCGAAACAGTGCAACAATCAATTACCGATCAATTTTCATCCCTGGGGACAAATACGATTGTTATTCGTGCGGGTGCTGCGCGTGTGGGTGGTGTGCGTATGGGCAATCGCCAAACACTTACAATCGATGATGCTGAATATTTGGCACAATTGCCAGATGTCGCAGCGGTCAGCCCGATGCAAAACAGTTCTGCCCAGGTTGTATTTGGAAATAAAAACTGGTCAACATCAATGGTTGGTGTGTATCCTGATTATCAAATTGTTCAAAATATAGAAATGGACCAGGGTGCTTTCTTGGACATGGATGCGGTTAGAAACGCATCGACATACGCGGTTATTGGACCTGATACTGCAAATGAACTGGGGATGCCAAAAAATCCGGTCGGACAAATTATCAGAATTCAAAATACACCATTTGTGATTATTGGTGTGACCAAGGCCAAGGGTGATTCCGGTATGGGCAGTGCCGATGATATGGTAATAATTCCAATAACGACATTAAAAAAACGCCTTTCGGGCAGTCGTTTCCCAAAGGCCGTTCAATCAATCACTTTGAAATTATATCAAGATGCCGATAACAATATTGCGACCGAACAAATAACGGCGATTTTGCGTTCGCGTCATAAATTAAAAGACGCCGATGATGACGATTTTCAAATAACCGATATGAAACAGGTTATGGAAACAATGAATACTGTAACAGGATACATAAAAATATTGCTTGTTGCGATTGCGGCGGTATCACTGTTGGTGGGTTCTATTGGCATTATGAATATGATGTTGGTATCGGTTGCAGAACGCACGCGTGAAATCGGTGTGCGCAAGGCAATCGGTGCGCGTGAAATGAATATCATTATTCAATTTTTATCTGAATCTGTGTTGATTTCGTTCATAGGTTCTATGACTGGATTGATATTAGGCGAAGGTTTGGCCCAGGGTGTCGGTCGATTTATATTGGGGTATAATGTTCCATTAAGTATTTGGCCGGTTGTTGTATCGGTCACTGTTGCAATTGTTGTAGGATTGTCGTCTGGTGTTTTTCCGGCTATTAAGGCAGCGAAATTAAATCCGATTGACAGTCTGCGCTATGAATAATAATATCGCGTGTGTGATTAAAATAATGCGAATTTGGACTATATAATATGTCATATTTATTATTTATTTTAGGCTTAGGTTTATTAATTGGTGGTGGCGAATTATTGGTCCAAAGTGGTGTTGCGCTGGCGCATAAATTAAAATTATCACCATTGATAATCGGTATTGTTTTGATGGGGGTTGGAACATCTGTGCCAGAATTAGCGGCATCATTAAACGCTATGTTGTCTGCGCACCCTGCCCCGGGGATTGCATTTGGTAATGTGATTGGCAGTAATATTTCAAATATTTTATTTATCCTTGGGCTTGCCGCGTTGATACACCCTATTTTGATAAATAAAGACAATTTCCGCAGGGATGGTGCGTTTCTACTTTTATCTGTTTTTATGCTTGGGATTATAATGGCATCTGGATATCTGGATTCAATTATCGGTATATTTTTACTGTTGATGATAATTGGGTATTTCTTTATTTGCTATAACAAAGAACAAGACATAGAAAATTCAACAAATCATCATGTTAAATTAAATAAATCTGCATGGTCTTTGGCATTATTGTCTATATTCGGTATTGTTTTAATTGTGTATGGTGCAGATTTATTGGTTGATACCGCATCAAAAATCGCAGATGCATTTGGTATATCTAAATCGGTAATGGGATTAACATTGATTGCGTTCGGAACATCCCTGCCCGAGGTTACTGTATCAACCGTTGCGGCAATTCATAAACAAAGTTCAATTGCATTTGGTAATGTTGTCGGCAGCAATATCGCAAATATATTGTTAATAGTTGGCACAATCGGTGTTACGCGTTCGACAGTCGTTCCTGATTTATGGCCCAGTTTTTGGATTATGGTCGCGGCAACGGCCGGATTATTGGTTTGTGGAGTAATTGGAAAAATCCCGCGCTTTGTGGGTTTATTATCTTTAATCGCATATTGTGTATATGTGTATTCTTTGTTTTAACTTGACAATAGTATGATTTGTGTTACCGTTGCCCCTATAAAACATAAAGGGGTTTATATATGAAAAAATACAGTATTCGTGAATTAGAAAATTTATTATTGCAACCTGGGATTTATAGTTTTATGACCCGCAATACACATGCTAATGAATTTTACAAACATAACATGAAATGTGCGGTATTGACCAATAAATATAATAAATATAGCAAATGCAGTAATTATGACAATATGGCATATGAAATTGATGGTTATAAAATCACAAAAACACCGGGCGGTTTTGTAATGTTGTGGTTCCCTGATGGTTCAAGATGCTTGAATGTATCCCAAGAAAAATTAAAAAAATTATTTGCCAAATGTGCAATGTTTTATACACAACAAGAAACAGGCAAAATAAATGATTATTTAGATAATAGTTCTAGGATTGAACAAGGTACAAACGGGTATATTGTTTTGGATTATAATGGTGCTTATTCAATCGGTGTGCAAAAAGATGAAAAAAAATACCACCTGGACAGTGGCCTGGGTGTACATTTTGATACAAAGGTAATCCCCCAAGAATATATTCGTGATTTATATACAGATGTCCAAGATGTATATATATTACAAGATTTACTGCACAACTCGATTAAATCGGTTGAAAAAAATTATACAAATTTAGAATTACATAGAAATGGTTTTGAAACTAGGTTTGGATCGCACGGGTATGATATAAAATATGTAAATAAAACAGGCACATATACAATCAGATATAGCTTTGAAGCAAGAAAAAGTCAATATAATATTGGTGAACTTGTATTACCAGATGGACGCATTATTTCTGAAAATCGTAAAATAAAAACTGATGCTATGACGACAATATATCAAAATGCTGAACAATGGTTAAGAATACATACCAGATAAAAAAATCCCGCCGATTTGGCGGGTTTTTTATAAATTCATTTGTTTTTTCATATCTGTTAATACAGGCAGTTTAATACCAATTTGTTCTGCGCGTGTTAAAATAGTATCAAATGCAAATATACCCTCGACAGTGCCGATTAGCGGTTCGTCATTTGCGATTGCCACGCCGCCGGCATAATTACGACTGGTTGGGGATGTTGCCGATAAAAACAAATCACCCAAACCGCAAAGTCCAGTAAATGTCCTTATTTTTGCACCCATGGCAATACCTAAATTTATAATTTCATTACAAGCACTGGTGAATAACATTGCCCGTTCGTTTTCAGATTTAATCCTTACCGATATAAACCCAGAAATCAAAGCCATAACATTTTTACCAACACCCGCAATTTGTGTGCCGATAATATCGTCTGTTTCGTCTAAATATGCAAGGTTCAAAACCGCCCTGCCCGCGTCCAATACGCGTTTTGTCCCCGCCAGTGTTGAACCGGTTAGTGATCCATGTGCAACCTCGGCCGCGAATTGTGGGCCCGATAAAACCCCGAAATCAGTGCATGTGGGTAATTCGCTTTCTAATATTTCAGACATAAATTCGTGTGTTTTGCTGTCTGCACCCTTGGTACAAATAATAATCGGTTGATTATTATAAACCTTTACAAATTTTTTGAGTGTTTCACGAAAGAAAGACGCCGGTGTCACAGTTAACCATATATCGGTATTTTTTAATTTTTCTGGTTCGTGCACAACGGTTAAACCGTGTGGCATATCAACGCCGTCAAAGTGCGCATATTCGCCATCAAATGACCACAAGTTAACATCTGTGCCACCATAGGCAATATTTATCGCCAACGCGGTTCCCCACGCGCCTGCACCGATAATACCAACTGTTTTTTCCGATTTTTCCAACATTATTCAGCCTTTTTAAGTTTCTTTTCTAAATTTGGTTTAATTGATAAACCATCGTCTGATAATTCTATTGCGCGTAAGTATGCATCGCGCGCCAACTTTTTATCACCGATTTCAATATACATATCGCCCAGATGTTCAAACAGTGGTGAACAATTGTTTGCAACCTCGGCCACCCTGTGCAGGACATCCAACGCCTCGTTCACACCTTCGCGGACACGGATAACCTGGCCCAGTGTATCCCATGCACATGAATCGCCCGGCGCAAATTGTACAACACTTAAACTATACGCGTATGCTTTATCCAGATTTTCACCGCGTTTTGCCCAAATGCGCGCCTGGATACTGAACACATCTGGGTCTGGTTTTTGAATCAATATTGTCGCAGAATTTATATCCTTTTGTGCGGCATCTATATCGTCAAATATCAGATTAACCTCGGCGCGCAATTTATATAAATATGCCTTGGCATTAACAGAAATATCAGTATTTTCCAATGTTTTGTTAATTGTTTGTAATGCGGCCTTTTTATCACCCCGTTGTGTTTGCCAATTTACCAACTGATTTACAGCCGGAACAAACAGTGGTTGCGCATCAATTGCACGACGCACAGCGGCCTCGTTCTTGGTCAATTCAGCCAGACGCAGATTTACAAACGGATAATACGGGCTGGCTTTATCGATTTTGGAAAAATATTTATCAAAATTTCCCATTGTATGCAACATATACAGCCCAGAATGATAGTTAATCGCATCACTTTGCATTTGGTTTTTATCAGCCACATTTGCAGCAAAATGCAATAACAATAATGATAAATCAGAATGTGACATCGACTGTGTATGCGATACAGTTTGAACCAGGTTAAATGCCAATTGATTTTTATATCCTGCATACAACGACCAATCAGGAACATCGGTATATGTCACCATAAACATACTGCCCGGACGCGTTGTGAACTTTGTGCGTAATAAATTTGCGTTGGCTGTTAAATTATTATGTTTATAGAAAGACATAATATACAGGTAATCATTTATATTCATGAATTCTGGGGCAACATTATCAAATGCATCTGTGGCTTTTTGAATTTTGCCCTGCTCTGCATAAATTTGTCCGCGCAGGAAAGATTGCCATGATGGATTTGTTTCCAATTTATCAATAAAACGCATTGTTTCAGATATATGGTTTATCGCAACCCCAGACCAAATACGAAATGGTGACATTAAACGCATATTGTCGTTTTTATGTTTGTCATACATTTCCTTCCATTTATTATTTTTAACCAAATTTGCATCGACAATAATGCGCGAAACAAGCGTTTTTTGCTTAGCTATATTCGAAACATCATCTGGTATAATACCGTTCAAGAAATCGGTCAATGCACGAATTTCTTCGACAGATTTATATTCATACGCAGATTTATCGATATTATCTAAAAATTCACCTGCTTTATCGAAATTATTCGTGTACAACGCATGTTGTGCCGCCAAAAAAGCGCCGTAACTGGTTGTTGGAACGGATTTATTTGATTGAACATTAACGTTTGGTGTGTACATAAAGTAAATAGCCACCAACCCGGCAGCCAAAAACCCAGACACAATATATAATCTTTTTGTTTGTTTCATGGCTTTTATATGTTAAAATATTTTTTATGGAAAACAAAGACAAATTTGAAAAATATAAAAAATTATTATGCGATTGGTCACGGCGCATGAATTTGGTCGCGCCCAGTACATTGCACGATATCGATAATCGCCATATTGCCGATTCTGCACAATTAGCGGATGTTTTACCCAGAAATACGTGTTTAATTGATTTGGGCAGTGGCGCCGGTTTTCCCGGAATTGTGCTGGCTGTATTGGGATGGCGGGTCACATGTATCGAATCTATTGGTAAAAAGGTTGCATTTTTAACAGAGGTAAAAAAACAGTTAAATCTAGATAATTTAACGATTTATCATGGTCGTGTTGAAAATTATGTGGCCGAGTTACCCGCACAGAAACAATATATTTTTACGGCGCGCGCATTCGCGCCATTGATAAAGATTTTAGATTATGTTCATAAAACAAACTATAAATTATTTTTACTAAAAGGTCGTGATATTTTGACCGAGGTTGAAACCGCAAAACAAAAATATAAATTTAATTTTGAATTGATTCCGTCCAAGACCGGTGATGGCTTTATCATAATTGTTAAAAAAGGCCGGTAAATGCCGGCATTTTTTACAAAGTTCAGAGTTCAAAGTTCAAAGTTCAATTAATGATATATTATTTACGGTTGGGGCGGAATAAAATTTCCCGGCATTTGCCGGCCTTTTTATATGTTTTTATATAAAAACACCGGGAATAATATTTTTGATGTAAAATTTTATATTTATTTCATATGAAATTAAAAATAACTATATGAATATACTGTATTTTTATATTTGATTTTTATATCGCTTGACCGAATCGAATTTTTTGGCTTATGATTAAGGCAAAAAGGAAGTGAATATAAATGACAAGAATAATAGCGTTTGCAAATCAAAAAGGTGGCGTTGGAAAAACAACAACGGCGATAAATATTGGGGCATCTTTGGCCGCAATAAAAAAACGCGTTTTGTTAATTGATTTAGATCAACAGGGTAATGCCGGCACTGGCTTGGGCTTTGTTCGTGCAAAACATACGCAAAGTGTGTACGGTGTTATAATGGGAACATCAAGTGTTGCCGATAATATTTTGACAACCGCGGTGCCAGGATTGCATTTGTTGCCGTCCAGTCTTGAACTCGCCGGGGCCGAGGTTGAATTGTTGGATGTTGAAAATCGTGAATATCGTTTGCGTGACGCATTAAAACCTGTGCTGGATTATTATGATTTTATTTTGCTGGATTGCCCACCTGCCCTGGGACATTTGACTTTGAACGCGTTAAATGCCGCAGACAGTGTGATTATCCCACTGCAATGCGAATTTTTCGCACTCGAGGGGATTCGTAATTTAGTAAGTACCATCAATATAGTGCAACAAAGATGGAATCCAGATTTGAATATTTTGGGTGTTTTGTTGACTATGTATGATAAACGTTATTCTATGACGCGCGATGTTGAAAAAGATGTGCGAAATACATTTGGCGATAAAGTTTTCAAAACCGTCATCCCGCGTAATGTCCGCGTGTCCGAGGCGCCCAGTCATGGCGTTCCCGCCCTATTCTATGATTTCAAATCAACCGGCGCACAAAGTTACCTGCGTGTCGCAACTGAAATAGTTAATAAATTAAAAGGATAAATAAAATGGCATCAAAATTTGGACTGGGTCGTGGTTTGGCCGATATTCAGGCAGAAATGGGAACGGTTCCTGATATTTCTATATTAACAGGTGGTGAACGCGTTGTTATTAAACAAATACCATTGATTCAAATTGGTGCAAATCCTGACCAGCCGCGTAAAACATTTAACGATGCAGATTTGGCGGATTTGGCTGCGTCTATCAAGGAAAAGGGCGTGTTGCAACCGATTTTATTGCGTGCGGTGACGGGACAGCCATATAATTATGAAATTGTTGCAGGTGAACGGCGTTTTCGCGCATCTAAATTGGCAGGATTATCTGAAATTCCAGCGGTTATAAAAAAACTGGACGATAATAATGCGATGGAAATTGCATTGATTGAAAATGTGCAACGCGAAAACTTGAATCCAATAGAAGAGGCCGCTGCATATAAAAATATAATCGATAAATGCAATTATGATATGTCGGATGTCTGCCGTTTAATTGGCAAGTCAGAAAGTTATATCAGAAATTCTATGCGTATATTGGATTTGCCTGAAAATGTGCGTGATATGGTGGCAAAAGGTGCGATTTCTGCATCGCATGCACGAACAATCGCGGTTGCGGATAATCCGGCGGCACTGGCCCAGGAAATTATCGATAAAAAATTATCTGTGGCGGATGTTGCGCGTGCCGTAAAAAATGTAAAAAGAGCCGGTAAAAGCCGGGGATTTACAAACAAAACAATTGCCGCATCCGATATAAAACGAATCGAATCAAATATTCAAAAATCATTAAAAGTGCCGGCAAAAATCGTTGAACGCCGCGGTGGGGCAGGGCAGATTGTATTAAAATTCGCCACCCGTATTGAAATGAACGAATTGATAGAAAAATTAACCAAATAAATTTATTAAAAAAGGCCGGCAAACACCGGTCTTTTTTTAATTCCGCCCCAAGGGACTTTGCCCCGTGGGGAGGCTCGCTGTAGCGTTAGCGAAAGCGGATGGAGGGGGTATAAAAAAACACCGGCAATCGCCGGCATTTTTTCGAATTTTTCAATCAACTATTATTTAACAGTTGTTGTTGCGTTACGGTTCATTTTCCAAACGGCTTCGCCTGTACCTTTGACCAAAGGACGTTCTTTACCGTATGAAATTGTAGAAATACGTTTCGCATCGATACCGTCATTGACTAACACTGCCTTTGCAGCATTTGCACGACGGGCACCCAATGCCAAGTTGTATTCTGTGGAACCGCGTTCGTCGCAATTACCAGCAATTTGGATTTTAACATCTTCGTGATTTTTCATATACAAAGATTGACCCAACAAATTATCATTGGCATCCTCTGAGATTTCAGAAGAATTAAATGCGAAGAAAACGCGTTGATTATTCAAGTCAGCTGGTTCAACGACACTGGAACCGCCACAAGCGGCCAACATGCCAGCAACACCCGCCAACAAAGCAAAGTTTTTTACTTTCATGAAAATACTCCCTTGAGTTTTTGTTACTCGTGCTATATTCTATAATAAAATATCTGTAAAAGCAAGGGGAAACATAAAAAAATGAACGGTTATGATATTCGTGACTTAAAGTTAGCGGGCGTAAAATGGGAGATTTCTGATATTCCTGTGGCTTTGCGTGCCAAATGGGATGCGGCGGCACCGGCGACCCCGACGGCGACAAAATCTGTCCCGGGGGCGGGGGTAAATATCGTGCCACCAATTGCGCCAGTTGCAAATATATCGGTGGAAACCGCAGAATCTATGGCATCGCGCCCGGCGGATATTGATAATCTGATTCGTTTAATTGGTGAATTTAATCATCCACTGCGTTCGGCGGCAACCCAGGTTGTTTTTCCCAATATTGCCAAGAATCCAAACGGGTTGGTTGTTGTGACCGATGTTCCCGGCTCAGACGATGATGCGTCTGGTCATATTTTATCAGGTGCTGTTGGCGAATTATTTGATAAAATGTTGGCGGCGATTGGTATGGATCGCGACAGTGTATCGATTATTCCAATTATATTTTGGCGAACCCCAGGGGGCCGGACACCAAACGCCGACGAATTGGCATTGGCACGACCATTTGTGAACAGATTGCTTGAATTTTTGCATCCACGCGTGATTTTAACACTCGGTGCGACACCGGCAAAGGAAATTGCAAATGTGCAATTATCGCGTGACCAGGGTGGGGTGACAGAACTGGGTGATGGAAAACATGTTATGTCTATTTATCATCCAAATTATTTATTGTTAAAACCATCGGCGAAACGCGATGTATGGACGGCACTGCAAAACTTACAAATTTTGTTGAAAAATCAATAAATATATTCAATAATTAGCCCAGGTAATTACAAAGGAGCCTACAATTAAACCAAATATGAATAACCGTGATAATCGGCGCGATAACGGTCCGCGCATAAACGATCGGATTTTTGCAAAATCTGTTCAGGTAATTAACAGCGATGGTCAAAATATGGGCGTTATGCAGACATCTGCGGCGCTGGAATTGGCGGAAAACGCTGGTATGGACTTGGTTGAAATAAATGCAAATGCCGAAACACCAATTGTAAAAATTATGGATTACGGCAAATATAAATACGAACAAAAAAAGCGTGCGTCCGAGGCTAAAAAGAATCAGAAAAATGTTGGTTTGCGTGATGTTTGGGTAAAACCATTTATCGAAGAAAACGATTTGCAAATCAAAATGAAGAAAGTTTTTGAATTCTTGGCTGACGGTGACAAGGTTAAAATTTCCGTCATGACCAAGGGTAATAAAAGGGTACTGGGCCAGGGGCGCGATGCGGTTCCTGAATTATTCGCACACATTATGGAAATAATTGGTGATGCGGCTGTTTTGGAATCAAAATCAAAGCCAGACGAACGAACAAAATCGATTATCGTTGCCCCCGCCAAGAAATAAAAAAAACCGCCAGAAATGGCGGTTTTATTGTTTTATATTGTTCAGCATGTCGCTAATTTTTATTTTTATCAAAAGTTGTAATCTTTTTCTTTTTAACCAACGTTTCCGTTGCGCTTCATCTCTTTTTACCAAACTCCAATACCGCTTTGTTTTTATAGC
>Ga0310786_10000950_pt1 | contig 46246 bp, 63 predicted proteins | sample AusTroGonzalo_MG_FD_203881 | JGI IMG/M metagenome (GOLD analysis project Ga0310786, IMG submission 203881) | Bovine rumen microbial communities from tropical cattle in Woodstock, Queensland, Australia - Gonzalo_03 (v2) (version 2) | ecosystem: Host-associated > Mammals > Digestive system >...
AAAAAACAACAACTATGGAAAGGATTACAAAAGAGCAAGTATCGTATTACGATGTATTTAAGGCCGCAGACGGCACAATCTTCAAGAATGCAGAGGAGTGTGAAAAGTATGAGAACAGCGCGAAGGGCGTGCTGAAGGCTAAGCTGAGCAAGTTTACCATAAAGAAGGGTGATGAGTGTTCAATATTCAATGTGGGGTGTGGCGACAATGCGGTCTGGGTGTGTGAGCCCAAGACTGAGGCGGATATCGATGTCATCAATCAGATTGGAATGCTCTATAATGGGCGAGTGTTCATTAAGGAGCCGAAGAATTACTTGGATAAGGTCATTTGGCTGGAATTCAGTTACGATGACGATTGGTGCGACCTTGACACTTTAGATGCGTTAATGAATCGCATCGTACCGAAGGAGGACGCGAAATGAAAACAATCAAAGTGGAAAGTATAGAGTATCTGCGCGAACTGCTTTCGATAGATGTTCACGACTACTTCATCCGGCTGAATGGCGGTCTAAGGTCAAGTAAACACATCTGGGACGAGGAGGACGGAGAGATTATGACGGAGAACTTTATCGACGGCAGCGTTTGCAAACTGAGTGAAACGAATGTCCCCAAGGCAATTGCCAAGGGGGCGTTCTTCGCTGAACTATGGGAGGACTAATCATGGTGACGAAATTTAGTATTTGGGACAACTTGGTTAATATCAGGGACTCAATGGAGCTGGACTCTGGCGAGTCTCTGGTCACATTGGAGATAAAAGACTTCAACCTTCTCGTTGAGCTGCGGGTGTGTGGTGAAGTACGAGTGGTGTTCAATGGTGAGGTGTTTAAGAGTCCGATGGATTTTCCTGATGAGCTGAAGGCGCTGTTTCATAACGGCACATATGGTGACGATGAGCGCGTATTCGTGGACGATAATAACTGGTTTGAGCTATTCATCTATGACAAGGGAAAGGATGCGTGGAATTGGACGGGCTTAAGCGAGGTTGTGGATGCGGATTGGCGGAGTGTTGGTGACATCTACGACTTGATGTTCAACTACGCGAAAGATTATATGGAAGAATTTTGGCTCGATCACGCCTATGAGGTTTTGGACGAGAAGTTTCCTGACGCTGATGCGGAAGCGAAAGATGTCTTCGCGTGCGAGTATTGGCAGAACGCGACAAATGATGAATGGAATTGTAAGCAGTTCGAGAAGTTTCTTGAGGAATGGGAGGACTAACTATGGATACAATCAAGGATTTGATAATCCGCTTCGGTGAACCTTGGAATGAGCATCATCGAGACGACCTTGGCATAGAGTATGCTGAGCGCATCATCAGCATGTACGACCGCGAGGGGCTGACGTACTACTTCCAGCGGTGTCGGGAATGGGTGTCCGTCCAGACTATCTTCATCGACCTCGATGGGACCGTAATGGTGTCCTGCTTCTCGAATATCACCGAGCAGAGCAATGAGGACTGGATGGATGGGGCCGACTTCTGCATCGACAAGTTCGAGGACTTCGCCAGGATAGAGCAGGAGGTAATCATCAATAAAATCAAGAAGAGTTATGGACAGCCGTAAGGAAGTGGCGCGTTACTGCGCCGAGAACATAGTTGACTGGGACGTTAAGAGCGAGCTGGCCGTTCGGATGATTGGCCGGCATATGCCGATTGACCCGGGGTTCCGCAACGAGATTGAGGATTGTGTGAGTGAGTGGTGCGACGATAACGAAGTGAGTTTGGACTTCTTCGAGGACTGGGAGGACATTGCGAAAGAGATAATAATGTGGCCAGAATAACAGTTAAAGCGATAGTATTATGAACTACGACAGCGAATTTATCAGGAACTTCCTGGACGGACTGGACCTGGACAAAGTGAGCCACGGAGATTTCATCGAAACACGATTAACCAAATCAAAATTATGAAAAAGCAAGAGAGAGAAATGTATTTAACTTATTAAAAGTGTAGAGTAATTATGAGACAAGTAAGAGTAGTATTGACCTGCGACGAGGGATTCGTTGCGGATTCGTTGAGGGATTTTGCGAGTGCCTACGAGGAAGCACCGTGCGGCAAAGATTGGCTTGAGGTCAAAAACGGCAGCGGATTTCTTGAGTTCGTGGAAGTGCCCGACCCTGAGCCGACTCGCGATGAAATAATCAGTGGCATTATAGCGAAGAGGAAAGCACTCAACGAGGAGGCGATGGACAAGGAGGCGAAGCGGAATGCTTACATTGAGGAACTTGAAGCGAAAATCAAAGCCCTTGCGCCACGGCTGGGCGCGATGTTCGATGTGGCCGAGGCTCTGACCAATAATGGTTTCTATCTTGGCCCGACAAGCGTTCCCGGTCGCTACAAACTTGAGAGCCCTTTGTATTGCACGGATGGCATTGACCATCGTGTCGGGTTCTGGTGCGACCATCCGTATTTGGATGCCCCTGCGAGGAACTTCTCAATGACGGGCTATTTCGGAATCGCCAATGGAGGTGCTTGTGGCAACCAGCATCTTAGGATAGACCGTCACGGCAATGTGAAGCGGTTTGACTTCACGCCAAGATACCGCGACTATAAGCAGATATATATCAATGACCTTGAAAGGGTGCTCGACAAGTTTGACAAGATTGAGTCGGGCCTTTATGAATATGCAAAGAACCCTATTTCAAGGAGGACAAGGTAATGGCAAATAAAGCATTGATGTGTGGCAGTATGTTTAGGATTAATATGGAACAAGTGATTAGCGAGTTGAAGACACGCAGGCAGGATGCAGGCGTGAGTTTGTCCGAGCTGGCGCGACGGATGGGCACGGAACGTGCGCGTCTGTCTGAAATAGAACACGGTCGGGGCGGTCTGACGCTGAAGCGAATGATCCAGTGGGCGGATGCGCTGGGATTAAAAACAACGATAAAATTTGAGTAACTATGCATTTCCCGATTATCAAACTTGAACCCATCGACCTCCCCAGAGAGGACTGGGACATTGACCTCAACTACGAGGATTGCTGCCTTAATAGGCACACGGACTACTATGGCGACATCTACAATGAGGAAGACCGCCGCAAGGTGATTACATCTGATTGGTTTAGAGAACTTCTCGATGGTATCGCCACGATTGACACCGAAAAGGAAACAATAACCTACTGCGACAAGGAAACCATACAGAACACCCTCTACGACTACTATCTACAGCAAGCGAAAGATTTGTTTGAGCAGGCGGGTCAGCAGCAGATAAGCGGTTATGATTTTCGTTGCGCAGGCACAAAGTTTCGCAGATTTGATACTCTCTTTGTAGAGGATTACGGCATGACCTCGCTTGACTTTGTGGAAGATGCGATTTACTATGCCGGAGAAACAAGACAGATAGGTAACATTTTTGACGCACACTGGTAATATGGACGAACTGATACTCTTTGCCCAGGACCTCTATGATGTCCTCGGTATGAATACTAACTACTGCACACAGCGGAAATTCTTCAACAAGTATGTCGAGGGTGATAGCGCTTTTATGGTCCAAGATGAAGGGGACAAGCAGGTCATCTCCTTTGATAACTATACAATAACCATCAAACGAAATAAGTAATTATGAACGCAGCAGATTACACGAAAGTGCTGACCAGCGGCAACCTTGATAAGGCAGCATCTGTAATGAAGGACATCCTTTCGAACAAGGATTTTGCCTGGGGAGAGAGCTACGGATGGAAGACCATTTCGTTTAGCAGGGAGTATGTACACGACAACTACAACTGGTCGCACGGCATCGAGGGCGTACACCTCAACAATGAGGGCGTCGTTTCTATCGACATCTATTGGCAGGGCGACAAGACTGACGGGACCGTGTGTATGACGCTATGGGACGCCATCAACGGGAACAACAAAATTCCCGGAGAGTGGTATGATGACGGAGACGCCAGGCGTTATCCTATCACTGTGGAGCGAAAGGAGGTCGTCGCTATGTTCAAGGAGGTGGCCCGTTTGCTGACGGACGAGGAGATTCAGAAACGCAAGGACGGAAAGATGAGGCAGAAAGTTTCCGAGAGAATTTTCCCAGAGTTCTATCGAAGGTTTGACGCCGGCCTATTTGGTGGCGATACGAGGGCGCACAACGGGTTCAAGGCCGTCTGTGCCCTTGTGGATGAGGAATGGCGCAGGCTGAAGGATTTGTCGGAGGATGAGCTCTGGAAGGCGGTCGTCACGGTGCGCAACCAGAACTACAAGTTCAATCATGAGTTCACAAAAGTGGACGGAAAGAATCAGTATAATCTTAACTTCTAATCTTATGGAACACTTATCAAAAATCGAATTGATTGGCCGCGTGGGTGCGGTCGATGAGAGAATCATAGGCAACGAGCGCCTTGTGCGGTTCAGCGTCGCCGTGAATACTATGTTTAAGAATCGTGATGGTGCGGTTGCCAGCACGACCTGGTTCAACTGCACCTACTGGGGGAATATCGTGATTAAGAAGGGGCAGGACATACACCTTGAAGGCTGGATGGTCGGGCAGACCTACGTTGACGAGGAAGGGCGCGATAGGCAGTATCTTGAAGTGAAAGTAAATAGAATCTGGTAGGAGGACTAACTATGAAAGACACATCATTTGCCGTAGACAACCTGCGCACCATCCGCGAGAACATCTACGCTTACGCGACCTATGCACCGAATTGGCCTTACGGAGACCTTTACGAGAAGGTCGAGGCCGCTCAGGCAGCAGTTGACGAACTTATAAATCTTATCGAAGAAAATGCAGATTAAATTAGAAAGCGCCGGCTACAAGGGGGCGTTTAATACCCAGCCGAAGAATGTGCTTGTGAAAGTCAAGCGCGACAAGCCGGAATACTGGCCCTGGCAGAGGGTACTTGACACATACTTCCACATCGAAAAGTACCCGAAGGAACTGGGCGGAGGATGGCACGTCACAAGCAGGTGCGACGAAGCGGACAAGTACATGACCGAGAAGTTCGGGACCGAGAATCTGGAGTGCGACAACCTCAATACACTCGTCGGAGTCTTGGAGCAGATTATCCCTGACTGGATTGGCAAGGACTATTCCGGAGGGAAGGAAAGAGAATTTGAATTTATCAACTAAAAACAAAACAACCATGAAACAGACAAGCATCACCAAACTTTCCGAGGTTTACAACAACCTCAACGCTCTCTACAACGGCGAGAAAATCGCCCACGACTACAAGTCCCTCGCGAACCTCATCCAGCAGGTCATCCGCGCCGAGGCAATGACCGACGCAAAGAAGGGAAAGTTCAACATATTCAACTATGTGGCTAAAGATAATTTAAGACCAGTAATGAATGGCGTGTTCCATAATGAGGGTTTTAAGGTCGCATCTGATGCACATATCCTGGTCGCAATAAAGGAAGACTATGCCGATGATATGGAGGGCAAGGTACTGCTCCCTGACGGCAGCTTTGAAACGTCACAAGTATATCCGAAATGGCGCTCAGTCATCCCGAAGCCGGATGGATATACGGCATACCAGATTGACGCGCAGAAGTTCTACGACTGGCTGACGGAACGCAGGACGGCATATAAGACCATCAATGGTAAGGGATGCAAGTTCCAAACAGAATGGTGCGTCAAGGTAGGTCCCGCATTTTTTAAGGCAGAGCTCTTCGACAGGCTTCTGTCCGCTATGGATTTTTGCGGAGCCACGGAGCTGAATGTAGGTTCCGCGCGCAAGGCGGCCTACGCAAAGACAGATATGGGTATCTGCCTACTGATGCCACTAATAGAAAGTGAAACAGCCTTATCCGCAAGTTTGACACCGCATATATGTGTGGAAGCAGTACATTGACTATATAAAAAATAAGAAAGACAATGGAAGGAACTAAACGGCTCGGCACTCTGCGGAAGGGTGCGACATTTATTATCCCTGGGCATACGGATGCGCTCCCGACAGAGCCGTCCTATGCTGGCCAGCACTACAAATACCGCGTCACCAAGGATATGGGCGACGGGACCACGAAGGTGTACAACAAAGACCTTCGAATGTATATGCTATTCTCTAACAATTTAGAAGTAATCTTAGTATGAGGAAAATAACGAAAGGCGCGTTCACCGATTTTAGGGGTTGGTCCGCCAGAAAGGGACAGACAATACTATTTGAAGCACACTAATATGGAAACACTAAAAGAAGGGACTTATAGCATTCCCAAAGATTTGAGGGTTATAGTCATCAATCCGACTACGATTAAGGTACAGAAACGAAAGGCGCGTTCACCGATTTTAGGGGAGGGCGAGTACCGGTGCAAAGACTGTATTCATTGGGTGCCCGGTCACGCCTTAAAGAATCCGCACTATTCGACAATCGTTTGTGAGATGAAACCAAAGGGCAATGGCGGGTTGTTTTACGCCCAACCCTATTACGGCAAACCCTGTGAACATTTTCAACTGAAGCGCTAATTGTGGCACATTTATTGCAAGGAAATTTTAAACTAACTTTTAACACAAATTGGTATGAACAGACAAAGAAGAAAAGAAATCAGCGAGGCAAAAGACCTCATTGAGCAGGCAAAAGACAGAATTGACACAGCTCTGGACGAAGAGCAGGAAGCTTACGACAATCTTCCCGAGGGCGTGCAGGAGAGTGATAGAGGGATACAGATGGAGGATAATATTGAGCGACTTCAGGATTGCAGTGATGCACTTGAGTCGGCGCTTGGTTGCTTGGAGGAGGAAATGTAATGGCAGTCCTGGTTTACTATGGCTATGTTCTCGAGACAGCCAAGGATGGCATCAGAGTAAGATTAACGGTCGTGTCCTGAAGTTCGACACGGCCGGTATGTGGAAGGAATATATTGATTATATAAAATTCGGAAAGAATGGCAAGGGCAAATAGAGGCGTCATCGCGATTAATGTAGAGACTGGCGAGCGCAAGGAGTTCGAGAAAGTGAAGGACTGTATGCAATTTCTTGGGACGGATCATCCCAATGTGTTGCAGGCGCTGAACCGCAACGGTGTCTGCTGTGGCTGGAAACTGAGCGACACGGCAGATACGCTGCGCGAGAGGATTCGCGTATTAGTGAGACAATTAAAAGAGATAGAAGGAAAATGAAGACAAAAGATCAATTGATTCAGCTCGGTCTTGAGGGATTCAAGGCTGACGAGGTTATGCTCCTCGAGGAGAAGATGCTGGAAGGCGCAATGGCGTTTCAGTATCGCAAGAAAGATAGTTCAATCAGAAACGCTGTCGGCACGCTGAGTCGCAGGCTCATGAAGCTGGCTGACGGCACGCTGTGGGAGCCGAAGGGTGAACCCAAGCCGGACGTAGCGCAGTGGTTCAGGTACTTTGACCTGGATGCGCAGGGCTGGAGGCAGTTCGATGTGACGCAGCTGATAGCGGTGGGGGCGTAGGGTATGACTGTACTTGAGCAAAGATTTTTAGAGTTGGTGCCGAAATTACTAGGCGACATACTTAAAAAGCAAGAGGTAATTTTCAATACATTAGTAGATATCGAAAATCTACTCGAAAAAATAAAGGACAATGAAAGCTAGCATCACAGAGGTTCCTGTCGGAACACATTTCTTGTATAAGCAGCAATCATGGATAGTGATCTCGAGAGATGAGTATCCGTTCATTGAGGCAAAATGCGAGACGGAACCCAATGACTACGAGGGGCGGAATGTTTTGTTCTGTAACTTCGAGCGTGTTGAGGTGCCGGACAACACGAAGCTCTGGAAGGCAAAATTTGTACAATACGGAAATGATTTTTGTATGGAGGAGGAATTGCAATGACATCAGAAATGCACTTATTGGGCGAGAGTATCCAGGAGGTGACGCTCTACGCCTGGCCGATGCTTTTTCTTTACGGCGATAACAATAGGTTCGATGAAGATTCGCGCCAACTGTTGGAAATGATGCGTGACTGGGCGGAGGAGTTTGAACAGTGGTGGGCCGGTAATATCGAGAAAGATGCAACATTCTTAGAGGTTCACGATTATGTGGAGGATATTGAAGCCTTCACGGACAGAAAATGTAAGGAATACATTAAAAACTTCACATAATGGATAGAAAGATTTATTCGGTATGATTTTTGTAAGGAGACGAAATAGTTATGTATTATATTAGTTTATTACACGGCACACAGAGCTTTTTCACTGGGAATCGGCAGACGATATGCATAGGCGCCTTCACCACACTTGATATGGCGAAGAGTGTCTTTAGGGAGATTCGTCAAGCGCTGAACCTAGATTACGCGCCCGGGTCGAAGTTACAATGTGATTTTGTTCTCGACGGTCGTCACTACTCCATAGCGATAACCGGAGAACTTTTTAACACGGTGGAGAACTACACATCATTCGAGGAGGTATGATATGTATTTAATCTTGTATATACTATGCGCTCTGAGTTTTATACCAGAGATTTTTAACGAAAGGAAATAGCAATGTTTCTATTGATAATGTTCATCGCATATTTGGACGATATGCTGGCACGGAAATGATATGAAAAAGAAGAAGATAGAGATTAAGACGATTCAAGAGGCTCGTCCGTATGTTCTATGGCGTCGCGTGTCGACCAAGGAACAGGGCGCGTCGGGTTTGGGCTTGGAGGCCCAATATACCATAGCGAGAATTTTTATGGGAAGAGAGCCGGTCGAGGTTTTTACTGATGTACATACAGGCACAAAGCTGCGCCAGTGCGTAGGTCTTTGGAAGGCTATCGACCTCTGCAAAGAGAATGATTACGTCTTAGTCATCGCCAAGACTGACCGTTGCCGTAACGCCCAGGAGGCTCTGGAAATCTTGGATGCAGTCGGAGAGCGCAATCTGATATTCTGCGACCTTCCGTCCTGTGACAGATTTATTCTGACGATTATGTTCGCTATGCACGAGCGCACTGCACAGATTGGTCGCATCAACACGAAGATAGCCCTCGCTGAGCGTAAGAAGCAAATCGAGGAGGATGGCGGCTTCTTCAGTAAGAACGGCAACTGGACAACACACCTCGGTCGTAAGAAGGGCTGTGACACCTCGAAGGCGTCGCGCATATCGGCTCAGAATGTTGCAGCTCAGGCTCGGGAATGGCGAGAGTCGTCGGCACTCTATACGATGGTAACTATCCAGCTGCTGAAAGGCACCCCGCGCAGGAAGATCCTTGCCGAGGCAAAGGAGTTATACGAAAAGAACCCGGAGAAATATGGAACCAGAGAGGGCAAGATGCTCTCTGAGGGACTGCTTTCGAGATGGGCTAAAGAGATACAGAGAGAGATATAGCCATGAAAGTTTATGATGTAGATGTCGATGTCAGCGGATACTTAGAGGTTGATGATTGGGGCGGAGGTTTGAGAGACGCGCCCATACACACCAGGCTCGAGTCGCGCAGATATCTCGTAATTTTGTGTGTCGCGGCTGAAGATGAGGCAAGGGCTGATGCTCTTGCGCGTTCTTATGATTTCGCCAATGAACTGCGGATTGGTGTGTGCGGTATTGATATTGACCGCATCGAGGAAATCCCTGGCGAAAAGAGTGATTGTGAATTTGTGGAGTTTAGCAGCTCCGTTGAATTAGCTTATTAAAAAAAATAATTATGGAAAAACCCCCTATTCTTGTAACGAGCGATGTGAAATTCGCAATAATGAAAGATGGCTCCTTTGTGATGGATGAGCAAGTGGAAGCGGGCCCCGGATGGTTCGATGTCGCTCGAGTCGTCGCGGATATTGTTGAGAGAGCCTCGGAAGACCAAGCTCTTCTTTTGGCGGCAGCAAAGGCTATGGTATTTGATCCGGCGGTATTAGCCCGATTGAAAGCCATGAAAGACGCAATGGAAAAGAAAGACGAATAGTTTAACCCGGGCGCGGAATAATTAAGTTTAACAATATCTGACTGAAATAAAGGGATATTTCGCGCCCATTAATTTGAAACGAAGATGATGAAAGTAATATCAGAAATTGATGCAAGGATTGAATGATTCAGTGGTGGCAGTAACGGAAAGACCTGTGATTTGTTTGGAATTGACACTGATAAATGTAATTGATAGAAAACATGAAAAAAGAAAAACAAATAATAGCCTACAAAGGTTTTGACAAAGACCTTAAATGCCGAGATTTTCAGTATGAGGTCGGAAAAAAATATGAAATGGAAGGCGACATCATATGCTGCGTAAAAGGTTTTCATGCCTGTGAGAATCCATTCGATGTACTCGACCACTATTCTATGTTTGATGATAACGGCAAACCTAACAGATTCTGTGTCGTCGAACAATCAGGAACATTAGATAAGGACAATGACAACTCAACAGAGGTTGCGTCCTCGAAAATCAAAGTAAAAGCCGAACTCAAACTTGGTGATTTCATCAGAGCAGCTGTCGAATGGGTCAAAGAGAAAACGTCACCTGTAAACATTGAGGTAGAAAATGGAGAGTTATCAGATAATGGTAAAACCTACGCAAAGATAGGCTCGTCAGGGGACTACGCACAGATAGGCTCGTCAGGGCGCTTCGCACAGATAGGCTCGTCAGGGTGCTGCGCACAGATAGGCTCGTCAGGGTACTCCGCACAGATAGGCTCGTCAGGGGACTACGCACAGATAGGTTCGTCAGGGTACTACGCAAAGATAGGCTCGTCAGGGTGCTCCGCACAGATAGGCTCGTCAGGGGACTACGCACAGATAGGCTCGTCAGGGGACTCCGCACAGATAGGCTCGTCAGGGTGCTCCGCACAGATAGGCTCGTCAGGGGACTACGCAAAGATAGGCTCGTCAGGGGACTCCGCAAAGATAAAATCTACTGGGGAGGATTCAGTTATATGCTGCGCCGGACATGGTTGCGTTGTGAGCGCGAAAAAAGGTTCGTGGATTACCCTTACCGAATGGAAATGGTCTGACGAAAAGCGAAGACAAGTTCCAAAGTTTGTAAAGACAGAGTTTGTTGACGGTAAAAGAATCAAGGCCGACACACCATATAGGCTTGTTGGCGGTGAATTTACTGAGGTAAAATAACAAGCATATTATAAGGCAAAGGAGGAAGAGAAATGAGCAATAAAATGACAACAAGAAAAAGAACATATATAAGTAATAAAGAGGCAAGTGTTGGTAAAATGATAACATGTCCCATTTGTGGTACTGTGTTTAAAAAAATACAATACTCTCAGGCATTTTGCAATAGGAAATGTAAAGACACTTATTGGAATGCAAAAGGTGATAGACATGAGCCCGGTTATTATGAAGACTATGATAATCGACATCCTAAGCGTATGAAACGCAGAGCTCTTTATGGTTCAATTGGCGGTGAATTAACTCCACGCCAACATAATAAAACATTTTCAAAGTTATTGCAAAAGAAGATTGAACTTGAAATATTTGATTTAGATTAATTGATTATGAGCATCAAGGAACAAATCAAGGCCGAGATTGAAAGGCAGATACATTTAGAAGAAGGCAATATAGCGGCTTATGGAGATTGTGGCGGTTCGATTTCTATTCGCACTTTGGAATGGGTGCTTTCGTATATCGACACCCTGCCAGACGAACCAGTTACAGATTATAACGATTTGGAAAGAGAAGCCGTACAATACTGTTTTGATGCAGGATACAATCTGACACCGAGAGTCGCGACTGATATTGCAAAACACTTCTATGAGCTTGGACAACATGGCAAAGCGATGCTTCATGTAGCAGACAAGTCCTATCAGATGGGGCGAAGAGACGAGAGGATGGAATTGATGAAGGATGCGGTGGAGGGAACTCTTGGGTATGGCCCGCATCTACAGCGGCCAATAATATTTTTGGAAAAAGTGCCAGAGATTTGGAATGGTTCAACACAACCAGTGAAAATCATCATAGTCAAGGAGGATGAAAATGAGTAAAACAGATAGCTTACACTACCAACTATGCGTCGAGGGCGCAAAGTGGTTACATCGTCAGAAATGGAACTATGAACGATGCCAGAAGAAGCCATGCCACAACTCCGAGTTCTGCCATGTCTGCAAGAAATACAACTATGTAGCTGTTGAACTTTGTACATGGGATACTGAAAATACCGACGTGTGGGGACTTGGTAACTTCTGTGATAGTGCGATTATCGAAGTTAAGGTTTCCCATGCCGATTTTGTGGCCGACCAAAAGAAATGGCACAGAAGCACTGTTGCTGAAAATGCTGGCAGACAGGCTGGCAGGCTACGTTGGTATCTCTGCCCAGAAGGAGTCATAAAACCAGAAGAACTGCCTGAAAAGTGGGGCCTTCTTTATTGGGACGGCAAGAAAACATATCATGTTGTTGCGCCAAAGCCATTTGAGAATACAGGATGGGCCGATATGACTATACTCGCCAGTCTGTTGCGTAGAGAGAATTTTCCCCAAAAGATATACAACTATCGAGGTGTGCCCTCGACAATTCAGCCTCAGACTATTAACGGAATCCCAGTAAGGGAGTTTTACAAGAATAAATGGAAATAAGCTATGGATGCACCAGACAAAATCTACATCGATACCGACCTGATTGCCTTCCATATCCTTGATGAAAAGTTTGAAGGCGATATAGAGTATATCAGAAAGGATGCTCTGATTGAGTGGGCGAAAGAAATGATGATAAATACACACACACAACTTCTAAAGCCTTTTTGGCAAGCAATAATTGACAAACTAAACGAAACGATAAGGATCGCACCGGCTGGAGCTGCTGAGCCAATCCCTATTACTCCAGAAATATTGGAAAAGAATGGATTTGAAAAACTTGGATATCCCGGATGGATTATTCACACTCACGAGTATACGATTCTATGGCGCAACGATTATCCCAATGTATTAAAGATAGAATCTTACACATCAAAATATGGTTCGTTTGATAGATTTAATGTAAACTATGTACACGAATTACAACACGCACTTCAATTATGTAGAATATCAAAAGAAATAATTTTATAAAGCTATGGAACAAATGAAATCACAAGATGGCTACGCGCCGTCGGCGGAAGATACCACAAAACTGAATGAAATCGTCACTTGGCTTGTCGATAATGGATTCCACGGAATGATGCTCATCCACAAGGGCGATGTTGGCACTTCCTGGGTGCGAGTTAAAGATGCAGATGAAGTTAGAGTTGTACTAATAAACTCGCTCGGTCATATTATGGCGGAGTCGGAGGATGCGGCGATTGCACTCGTGCAAGGAATGGCTATGGCCGTGGAAGAGATAATGGGGGAATAGATTATGGTACAAAAAGTTGTTATAAGGGATAATACTAAATCCCCAGTGCATTATTTGCCAGAATTGAAAGCCTTTAAGAATGGTAGTGAGTATGAGTTTAAACCTGGCGTTAACATCATTGTCGGTAAGAATGGCTGTGGAAAGACAACGCTGATGAAACTTATTGAATCATACTTAATAGTTGACAAGCAAGAATGCGATCTTGGAATGTTTAACTCAACACTAAATCGCCTATGGGGTATAGACAAAAATCTACCCGATGGCATTGATGTGTTTGCTGACTACGAACTAAACACTTTCAGGCTCTGCCATGCCAACGAAAAACATAACGATGAAGTATTGTCAAACACAAATGCTTTTTCCGAGTATTATACACAACAACATTCATCGACGGGAGAGGGTGTTGTTGTCGCATTAAGTGCCATGTTTAAACGCATGTTTAGTGAAAACGCTAAACTTAAATTTAATTACGATAAAATTGGAGAGCAGAGAGAGGATTATGGCGCATATATCAAGCAACACAAGGTTGCTGGCGACGAGTGGACAATTTTGATGGATGAGCCGGATCGTAATCTCGACATCGAGAATATCGGGCAAATAAAGGGTGTCCTGTCATTCCATAAGCCGCAAACACAGATTATATGCGTCGTGCATAATCCATTACTCATCTATGCCCTCTCCAAGAATCCCGAAGTGAATATAATCGAAATGACCAGAGGGTATGTGAATAATATTAAAAAGAAAATCAATCAAATCTTGAAATAATGCTATGAGTGCAAATATGATAGCTTGTATAGTATGCCTTTCAATTGGTGTAATGTTAGCTGTATGTGCGATATTTCATTTAGTTAAAATGATTTGCAATCGAGATGAAGAGTATCGTGTCATACCCATTATGTTCTGCGGTGTATTATCGGCAATATGTATCACCTCATCTCTAATTCATTGGCACGATGATGATGAATATAAAATCATAGAGTGTGCCGAATATAGGGTTGAAAAAATCGTTACTTATTCTAATGAAACACAATCTACAACATATAAAATTTATTTTAAAAGCAAATAGGAGGTATAGCTATGGAATATGTAGAATTTTTCTTCGGCAACTTCTGGCATTGGCTGGGACTGTGGGTCATCGTAGCCACGATCTTCGGAGGGTTTATCGTAAAGGTAATTCATAACAAGGAGGACGAGAAATGAACTCACCAGACAAAATCTACATTCAGATTTTTTGTAAAGAAAATATCTGGACTGACCATAAAGTGGTTGATGAGGAAAATCTTGAATATATCCTCAAGGACAATATTCTTAAAATGATTGATAGTAGAGTTACAAATGCTCACGAAATGCCAAATGATAATCCCTTGAAGCAATACTACGAAGGTTATGATGCGGCATTACAATCAATTTATGAGGCAATAGAACAAACAAAATATAAAAAGTTAAACCCCTAACTGATTGTGATATGAAAAAGATAATGTTCAATGACAAGTACGGCCTCACGCAAGCAGTGCTGGAAGGTCGCAAGACTATGACGCGGAGGATAATCAAGGCTCCCAAGACGATGGAGGGCCAGTGGGTGTCTGGATTTGCAATCTGTAAACGGCCCGGTTGCGACGAGATTGTAGAAGTGATGGCCCTCGACGAAGAAGGAGGTATGATAAATAATATCCTGCCGAAATACAAGCCCGGCGAGGTCGTGGCCGTTGCGCAGAACTATCGTGAGGTCTATGAGTACTTGAAACAAACCTACGGCTCAAGATCCAGTATAACGAAGGATTTCTACTTTGAGCACGTATTCGGTGGTCGAGTGATGTATGTCATGGCAGAGTTAATGCCCCACCAAATCCGCATCACCAATGTCCGCGTCGAAAGGTTGCAAGATATAAGCGCGGAAGACTGCATTCGTGAAGGCGTATATCACCAGCCATTCGAACAGGAAGACCATGACGGCATAACGTACTGGGACAGTGGCTACACCTTCAAAGGTTCCCGAATGATATATCACACATCTCGCGATGCCTTTTCCGTCCTTATAGACAAGGTGTCCGGCAAGGGCACATGGGAGAGCAATCCTTATGTTTTTGTTTATGAATTTGAATTGATAAAGTAATACTATGGACGTAAATGAAAAAGCAAAAGCCTACGATGCGACTTTGAAAGCCGCAAGGCAATGGATAAAAGATGGCTGCACTGACAAGGAGAAGATATGCCTTGAATGTTGCATAGCCGAGTTGAGGGACAGCGAGGACGAGAGGATAAGGAAATTCCTTGTGAAGCATGTTTCTGAGTGGATCGGATGTATTGAACATGACTTGAGAGTATCACCAAAAGATGTTGAATCCGAGAAAGAACTTGCTATGTTCAAAGATGGCCTCGCCTACCTCGAAAAGCAGAAAGAGCAACCTACTGATGCAAAGTCAGAACGGGTTATCAAGGCTGCAAGGAGGGTGCTGAGTAACTGGCTTGCTGGAGACTTATCCGCAGATGTGTCAGGCGACCTTACTGAACTTGAATATGCCATCCGTGAGTATGATGGCGAGGAAAAGCAGAAAGAGCAGAAGCCTCAAGGTGTCTATGTAGATTGCACGGAACATCCCGAATGGTATGGTATGCCAGCAAAAGAGCAGAAGCCCGCAGAGTGGAGCGAGGAAGACGAGAAAATTCGGCGCAACCTTATGTCTTTACTTTCTTGTATGCGTGGCGATAGGATAACCGAAGAAACATACCAAAAGTATTATCCTTGGCTCAAATCCCTCCGTCCCCAGCCAAAGCAAGAGTGGAGCGAAGAGGATGAAGAAAATTTAAAGGCCGTAATTCATAATGTTGAATTTAGCTATACTCTTGTGACGGATAAGATGGTAAAAGACTTCGCTGCCAAACTTATTGCTTGGCTTAACTCCCTCCGCAATCGCGTCACTTGGAAGCCCAGCGAGGAACAGATGGAAGCCCTTGATGCTTTCATTTACTGTAAATATCCAGATACAAACAAGTATGGAGAATTAGTAAAGTCGCTTTATCAAGACCTCAAAAAACTGATGTAGCCATGCCATTCGAAGAATATAATGACTATAAGCCCACAGATATGAAAGTGTATCTGAGGAAGCTTGGCGAGGACGAGCCTATCATATTTGGCGAAGTTGTCAATGCTCCAGAACTTGATTTGATGTCAGCGATAATGCTTGCAGATGAAATAAACCGTAACGGTTATCCGTCAGTGGATGGAACATTTACCATTGAGATTAACGATAGCAAAAAATACCGTTACGGATTATTCAAACTATTGGGCGGATATAGTCTTCCCAAGAAATTGCGTTTGAAATTACTCAAGAATCTCGGTCTTGAAAAGAGAACGAAACTTACCTACAAAACGATAAAGAAAAGATGAAAATTCTTAGCCACAATGTTCGCGTCTGGACCAGAGACCGCGACAAAAATTCAGATTGGTACTGGAAGCTCAGAATGGAGCGCATTTCCGACGTTATTAGCCAAATCGACCCGGATATACTATGCTTTCAGGAACTCTCATTTCCGGCGAAAATAGACCTATTTGCCTTGGGCGTGCGCGATCCCGGCAGACCTGAACTTATTTGTACCGACGGAATCCTCTCTGACCACAGACCAATATTACTAACCGAATGAAAGCACTATCAATAAAAATCGCGAGGCGCACAATTGAGGCGCCTGGATACAAAGCCAAAAGGCTGGAAAAAATCAATCACAATATAGCTCTTTGGATATCATGCGAATCGACATCCAGCTTCGAGCCGTACCGCAAATACTGTCGCCAGATGCAGAAAATGTACCTCCAACGATACAAGTTCTACCTCAAAGACAATAAAAAATCCCCCGCCAGGTTAAAACCGCAAGAAAACCTAACGGGGGAGTGGCCTCAAAAAGCCATTCTTTTGCCGCAATTTGGGCACGAAAGTTCGCAGACTATATCTGATACCTCCCGGGCGATGTCCCCGCCTAAATAGGCAAAGGATTCGCCGAGAGGGTCTATTCCATCCTCCCGTGCTATATGCTGGCAGATGTGAATTATTTCATGAATCATGGTGTTTAGCACTTCAGGTCCCGATTCCGCCAGTCCAGTGCCCAGGACAGTCCGCCTAAGCGAAGGTGTGCTGTAGCAAAAGCCTTCGTTTAAGCGGCCCGCTTTCATGTTTTCCGTTATATGAAAGATTAGAGAGTCTGGTGCGTCGGCCCATAGAAGAGAGTCCACGACACGCACCCTGTCAGAGCTATCGAAGGAAAACAGAAAGCGGATAGTCCAGTCGGCAATATCTACGCGGCGGTAAATCATTTTCTACAGAAGATCTTCCCAAGGCACGGATATTCCCTTGGCGCTTACCTTTGCTAAGAATTCATCAAAAGCCATCGTGTCGTAGCCGTCTTTGTCCGTGAAAAACTCTTTAACGGCCAGGGCAAGATGAGCTTCATCGGGAATTGAGCCTCCGAGCGAATCGGATTTCTTGCGCAAATACACAAACGGAATATCATAACCCATATCGGGCAAGTCAGTTACATTGTTTCGTCTTAAAATGTCCATCACTTGCTCCTTCTCCATATAGTCGACCTTATTCCCGTTGCGGTCCTTTAGCATCGAAACCGCCCAGAGATACATCGGCTTGGAAAAGTGAAAGCCGTTGAAGGATAAATATTTTCGCATACCTTGTGGTATATCGTCGAATAAGTCAAGCCTTTCTGTCATAACATTAATTATTTAAGGGGCGAGTCTCCCCGCCCCATGTCGGTTTAGATTACATATATCTTCCGCGACTGTCCCTGCGACGGCGCTCGCCATAAGGCGGCATATCATCCGGCCACATCTCATGGTCACGACGGTTGTAGCGCTCGCCATAACCGTACTGATCCATCATCTCTTCAGCAAGTTCGCAAATACGCTCCATTCCCTCTTTAGCCATATCCATAGCCTCGTAGAATTCATGGGCGTCAGAAGATTTGCGACCATAATGACCGTCTCTCATGCTGATAACTCTATAAGACATTGTTATTCCTCCTTTTTAGGTTTAGCGCCCAGCGACTTAGACAACAATCCCGTCATCGCCGCTATCTGCTCACTCATCCCGGCAATCTGTTCCTCGAGCTTTGCAATCTTGCTGGACTGCTCCTGCTCTCGCTTCAGCTCCGGGTTGACCTCCATAAGAATCTGGTCGCAATTGGTAACCGTCTGCTCGTAGAATGAGCGTTTTTCCAGTTCCGAAACTGCATTACCTCGGATAGCTGAAACCTCATTGATTACTCCGTCACGAGTCTCGCTGAGGATTATTCCCTTCTCGGGAAATTCGGCGATAGAGGTGTTGACCGGAATTCTTTGGAACAGTTCTGTTTTGCCATCCATTTCGAGGGTGAGGTCGAACATTGGGGACATGTTCGCTCCCATCTGCCCCATCTGCATGTTGAACTGAGGTGGATATTGACTTGATATTTGAGCAACTTTCGCGGTTGCGACGCGGGGGCCGTTTCGGAAAATCACGAATACGGGCGTTCCTTGTCTAAGTGTGCTGAGCATAGTTTTCTAAGTTTAAATCATTGTGTTAAGAAGCTGGAGTGTATCTGCCAGCCTGTCATAGTAAAGTAAGTATACACCTACTCCGGGAAGGTCGGCTACCGTTAGGTTATCTCCGCCGGCGAGCGTCACATTGCTCGTGGTTCCGGCCATAGAGAAGCGTATCGGCAGCGAGGCGGTAGTTCCTTCGGGAATAACCTCGGAGAGATTTACGAGGATGAGTCCACGGAAGGGTCTGCGGTCCCAGTCGGGGCGGAACTTAAAGTCCACCGATGTGTCTGAGACGACAACGGACTGCGACTGAATTGTCGGGATGCCGTTGATATTAACATACTGATAGGGCCATCTTGCCATAATCGAAACTTTTTATGAATAGGCAGAGTTTTCGCTCCGCCTATTTCATTAGAGATTAGCCCCAGTAGCTGCCGCCGGGAACACCGTAACCCCAATTGTTGAAGCCATTGTAATAGCCACCTATATAAGGTGTGCTGTTTACAGCAACCAAATTCGGGTAATTTACAGTTGCCGTTGACGGGAGTTTGCACTTAATGTCGTTGACTTCCTGCGCAATCGGAGCGAGCATTGCCGCAAACTGGTTAGTTTGCCTTGCGTTATCGGCCTCATTGCGAAGCTGGGTGATGATGTCACCCTGGGTGTTGATCTTATCCTGCATATCACGCTTCTCGGCTGCGCAGAACTGGTCAATCATGGTCGCCTTGAGGTCGGCGATACCATTCATCAGAGTGGAAGTCTGGTTGAGTGTGGCGAGCTGGTTCTGATAGCCCTGCTCAACCGTAAGTTGTTTCTGAGCGCAGCAGCACTCACAGATTTGTCGAGCGATAGTTGCATCACCCATCTGCAATGCGTTGATAATCTGCTGACCAGTGAGACCAAGCTGAGCGCCAACGGTCTGGATTGCACCCTGGACGGTGTTGATGGCCAGTCGGATGCTGTCTACGTCGCTATTGAGGGTGGTCGCGAGAAGACGCACGTCAGCGTCAGTGCCGTTGATGGCATTCATAATCATCTCGGCGTTCGAGTTGGCCGTAGCCTGCGCACCGAGGGATGCTGCAGCAGCGCCGTTGCCGCCGTTGCCCCAGCCGAAGCCGTTGCCGCCGAAGAAGCCGGGGATGAGACCGCCGAGGATACCGCCGAGGATTCCAGCTCCGAAGCCGCCTCCAAAGAAGCCGTTACCGAAGAGGCCGTTGCCATAACCCCAGCCGTTGTTACCCCAGCCGTTGTTTAGTGCCCATACCGCAGGAACATTGCCCCAACCGTTGTTCTGGTTGTCGGGCATGATAATAGTTTTTTCGTCTGCCATAATAAAAGAGTTTTAAGGTTTAACTCTTGCAAAGTTCGGCAGAACCTTAATAGAAATGTAGTAATGGGCAAAATAAACTTAACTATTTGAGAATCAATAGTGTTTTAGCCAAGATGAAGGTACTACTTTGCGAAAAGCCTTGAAATTATAAAGAGTTACATTTTTTCGAGGTTTCTCTATCATTTTATTTTTAATAACGCTATGAACCGCGTCTCTGGATTTGCCATAATGTTCGGCTATCTCATCAGCCGTGGCAAAGAGAGGAAGACATTCTGATGTTACTTTATAAACAGCATCTGCCTGCTCTTTCGTACAATCCCCTCTCTTAATTTTAGCCCTTATTAAGTCTAATACCTCAATAATAAAATCTTCTTCCATATAACTATTTTATGAATACGTGATATGCGGCGACAAGGAGAAGGACGGAGAGGACAAGCGGCGTCGCTATCGCGACATAACGCTCCGCTTCCGTCAACTCCAGTATATGATAGTCCACGAATACGAACACCTGCGGGAGCAACGGCAGAACGCAGGCGCTCTTGTGCCAGATGCAAAGCTTCAAGATGTGGGACTCGACAAGGACTGCGCAGATGACGACGGGCGAGACATAAAATAAAGTGTCCAGAACCTGCAGGACAGGCTCTGGACAGAAGAAATATAAAGTGAGAGAGATAATGTAAAGTGTCGTGTAAGCAAAGGGAGCAACCTGTACGGCAAGAGTGATGTATCTCAGTTTTCTGATGAGGTACTGCAGTCTATCTGTTCCGTTGCCTTGACTCTCCATTCTTGTTCTGTATATGCACGTTCAGCTGCGCTCGCGTCTGATATAAAGGTTTCCCGGGCGGCCGCCGCTTAGCTTTCGCGACGACCACCTTTGCCTCCGCAAGTTTCGTGCCAGACTTGCGTGATGAAACCTTTATCTTTGCCTTTATGCTGGCCATAGCTCGTCGAACATCTGGTCTATCGGCCCATACACTTCTTTGCGAGCAGTATCCTTGCAGCCCTCGCAGAACGCGAAATATTCATTGAAGTTGTCTGGCTTAGTGTCTCGCTGTCGCTGTATTGCCAACTCGTCAGAAGCGTTAAAGAGTTAGCACTAACGTGATAACTGTTAACCGTTATCGACGGCCACGGCCACGAATCTGTTGATTTCCCTCTCTTTGACGATAGCCTCGGAATAGAGCATCTGCGTGGCTGAGTTCATCAGCATGAAGCCCTGATCGGGCGTCAGCTTGAAGAGACCGTTGGGCAGTTCTGTGATTGTGATATGTTCCATAGTTTATTCTCCTTGTGCGTTAGGTGTGAAAGCGAAAGTCCACTTGTTGTTCGTCGCATCCCACGTCTTCGTGAACGTGCCGTTCATCGCCGTTCCGAGGGTCGAGAGCAGCGCGTCCATCGAGTCCTGCGACTGGTAGTTGGTCGGCAGGTTGCTGATTTCCTTCGCCGCGTCGATAGCGTAGATGATGTCAGCGACGAGGGGCGAGGTGGTGGGAGTGTCGGTGTTCTGCGGAAGTTGCATCTCAGAGCCACAGGAATCAGCTTGGAAGCCAAGGTAAATCGGCGTGTCAAGGACGTACTCGATGGGGGTGGCGAGGGTGTAGATTAGCACAGCCCCAGCGATAGCGGAAGCAACGGCGGTTCCCGTAGCACCCGTGGATTCAAGAGCAGTTACACCCTGCGAGTACGACTGACCGTTAACAATACCCGTAATATTGCTGTTAGTAGCAAGGAAGGCCGAGCCCGTTGCGCCAGCACCATCAAGGATATTGGTACATACCCAATCTCCACCTGTTCTAGAACGCCACGTTTCTTCTCCCGTAAACACATACTTCCTCGTTCTCACAACCGCCCTTCTCGCCCAACCGTCGTTATCGACGATGATGGAGTCATAGACCGTTCCTGCGGACTTCGCACCTTCGGGGAAGATGGTAACGCTCTCGCCCTCGCCGTTCACCTTGCCCGTCATCGTGGTGATGGGGATGGCAACGGTCGTCTTGGAGTAGGGCTCGTACTGGCCGTTTCGGGAGGGGTCGGAGAGGTTGATGCAGATATCGTTGTTGTAGGTTCGTCCATAGCCTGTGCTGACATAGAAATTGATGTATCTGGCATTGGCGGGTGTCGTGAAAGTACGAGCGTTGTTCGTCACATTTACAGAGCTTATGTAATTGCCGCCAGCGTCATAGAAACGGATAGGTACCGTACCAGTAGATGACGGTGACTGAAAATAATATACAGTGTCAGGCAAGACAGGGATAGGATTGGTGTTGCAGACGTTGTTATCAGTATGATATACGCCCGATACGTCGTAATATCCTTTCCTCCACTGTTCGTCCCACTGGTTAAACCCTCGTACCTCCATCGCCGTGGTAATGTTGCTCAGAATCGAGCCAGCGTTGTTCGCGTAGTAGGGCAGAGGGAAAAGGCGGGTGAAGTCCGCGACAGTCGAAATCTGAGACGCGATGCCAGCAAGGGTGAGGTCGAAGCAATACACCCACACCTTGTACGTACCAGCCGCTACTCCATTCGGGCAAACGACGCGCAGACCCTTAGATGCGCCTTCGCTAACAGTGAAGATACCGTTGGCGTAGGTAACGAATCTCGCGTGCGGGAGGGTATTTCCTTTTCCCGTTCCATCGGGGAGGTAATACTTATGACCGCCAAGGAGGGAAACATCCGCGATGGTCATGTATCTTTCTGCCGTTGCGCCGCCAGTGTCAACCACGACATCAACGCTTCCGTCTCCGTTGTTGATGAACTTGATTCCGTTAGTGAAAGACGTTTCACTTGTAAAAGACGGGGTTGCAATTATCTGATTCCACACCAGACTATTCCCCTTCACCTCTTTCATTCTCGCCAATCCGCTACCTCCTTGCACCTGGCGGAAGATGAACTCGCCGGACTTCACGGAGTCCCCGGCAAGGGCCTTGGCGGCACCGACAATCAGGTTGTCTTCCACGCCGGTCTTGTGGGCGTAGTTGTCCTCCACGGCCTTCTGGGAGAGAGCCGTGTCAGTCGCCGTACCGATACCCTGCTTCAAGGCATCTTTCCTCACATAGTTCTCGGGCAGGTTGACAATCTCACGGGTGAAGTCGTTGTTGTACTTAATCACACCCTTGAACGGAGCGGACTGGGGGAGAAGATTGGTAGAGTCAAGTCCGAGGGGGATTATCTCCTCCGTGCCGAAGTCGGCGACCTTGTAGGCCATCGGGACGGGCTCGTCGAGGACGTAGGTCTCGGGGTTTTCAAGAACGTAGAGAGTAGTCGTTCCGTCCGTCAGAACAGAAGAATCGGACTCGTCCCCGGAAGCGTAATCCCGGGAGCCGATTTTCTTCACGATGCTCGTCATCAAGCCGTTCTCCACCACGCCGTAGTCATAGACGTTGCCTACGGATTTCAGACCATCGGGGGCAATCGTGACGCTGCTGCCCTCTCCGTCTTTCTTGCCGGTCAGAGTGGGGATGTTCAGCTCCAGCGTTCTCTCCCAGTACGGCTCATACTCGCCGTTGCGGTAGCCACTCCAAGTGAGATGCACACAGGTGTCGGAGTTGTTGCCTCCCGTCACGGTCAGTTCCCCGCTCTTGGCAGGAGTGAGCAGGCCATCGGCATCGGGGGTGATAGTTTCTCCGTCAAGACTCAGGGCGGTGTAAGTACCCGTGATCTGGTACTCATTCCCGGCAAGGACGTTCACTTTCCCGGTCTCGGGGTTGTACTGATTGAACCCCACGGTCTTAATTCCCGTGGCCGTGTTGTTGACAATCATGCCCGGAGTGTAGCCGTAGTAGTTAGAGACTCCCACGTTCGCGGCCAGCCAAGCCTCGAAGTCAGCAACGGTGGAAGGTTCATTCCCGGCGCCGAAGATAAGGGTGAGGTCGATAGCGATGAAAGAAAGTGTTACGTTTGTGTATTGCTCGCCATAAGAGATGTGGAAACGCATAGTAAGAGGGATCTTTGTGTCCCCACCAAGCGCAGCGATAATTCCATTACGCCAGTCGCCACTCCAAAGGGTACCATTCCGAAGGAGCTGAACCTGACTTTGTACGCCTCCAAACTGTTTAAAATAGAATTTATGCGACCCGTCATTGGAGAGCGTAACTTCGTTGCTGAAAACATTGGGAGAGGACTCGACAAAGCCGTTAAAAGTAAACGTCCCGTCTCCGTTGTTGGTCACAGTAATTCCTCTCTCGGAGAAGGTAGGAATAAGCGTCGGGTTGAACAGCTGATTCCATGTAAAGCTATTTCCAATCACCTCCTGGATGATAGCACTTCCGTCGTCGGTGATGCTCTCCGTACCGCAGGAAGTCCTCCGCAAAATCGTCTGGTCAGTGCCAGTGCCTTTCGTGTCCACAAGGTTCTCGGCGAGACCAACCGTCATCCCGGAGTACCAACCATCAATATTGGCTTTATCTGCAATGCTCTCATGGTCAGCCTCAGCCCTCGTATGGTCACTTTCTGCTCTGGTATGGTCATCACCCGCAGTCCCGTGGTCTGCAACTGCAAGCGTGTGGTCGTCTCCAGCAGTTCCGTGATCCGCAATAGCCGTAGTGTGGTCTTCACTTGCAATGCCGTGGTCACTTGTAGCAGTCGTATGGTCAGTCCCCGCAAGCGTATGGTCATCACTCGCGGTACCATGGTCAGAAACGGCTAATGTGTGGTCATCTCCAGCCTGGGTGTGGTCAGCAACGGCGACAAGGTGGTCAGCTTCGGAAACACCGGCAGCCGTGTTGGCTCTTGTTGCAGCGGCGTCAGCCTGTCCGATTGCGGTCTGCGCATCGGTCTTGATCGAGGCGAATTCGGACACGCGCGCATCTTCCGCGTTGACTCGTCCGGTCTCGGCATTGACGCGACCCGTTTCGGCCAGAACGCGCCCGTTCTCCGCCGACACGCGGTCGGTCTCGTGAGACACCCTCACGCCTTCCGCATTCCCGCGCGCGACCTCGTTGTTCTGCCGTGTCGCCTCGGCGCTGGCACGCTGTCCCTCGGCGTCCACGCGGGCATTCTCCGCATTCACGCGGCCGGTCTCGGCGCTCACCCGCAGAGCCTCGGCGTCCTGGACCTCCCGGTTCGTGGCATTCGTTGCCGTCGCCGCGTCCCTGGCGTCCTGAAGCACCTGCTGGTACTGGGCCTCGAATTCCTCTTCCGTTCCGACGAAATGTCCGTACTTGACCGCGAGGTCATAGATGGACTGGCCGGCCTCGGTCGCCTTGGCCCAGACCGTCGGGTCGGAGTTCGGCGTGACCCCGATATTGTCCCTAAGGGCGATATAGCCGCAGCCGTCGCCTTCGTCCTGCACCCGCCAGAGGGTGTAGTCCAGCACCTCGTACGAGATGTTGTTGGCCCACGGCTCTTTGACCGTGATGCCGATTTTCGCTAATCTAGTATCTGCCATATCCTTTTAATTTATTGCGTATAAATATCCGTCCTGAACATAGAGCCTCGTTCCGAGAGATTCCGCGGGTTCCACGATGTGCAGGTGCATATCGGCATCGACGTATATCTCCGGCCAGTACACTCCGCCGGTAGCGCCGCGGTCGCCCTGCTCGCCCTTGAGGTTATGGAAGGCGAAATGGATGTTCTTCTGCTCGTCCGGGCCGCTGGTGGTCACGTCCACATTGGGCGTCCCGACATTGGCGTCCACCTCTGCCGTGACGTCGCCGACCTTCGCCGCCGGACCAGCCGGACCCGGAGGGCCGATGCGCTCCATAATATTCGACGTAACGGTAACAAACTCCAGCTGCACTGTATCGGGAGTTTCTCCCTCATCTACCGCGAGCCATGAATGCTCCACGAGCGCGAAGGCGTCCTTGATGTCGAAGGTTACCATCTCCTTCTCGCCGTCATTCTCGATGAATTTCAGTGCGTAGGAGCCGGTATATTTCTGGTCCTTGCCGTAGTATGTAAATATGAGCGTATTGCCTTCGACTTCGAATTCCTTTATCCGCACCCTCTTAGTGCCGACATCAAGTTCTATGGACACATCCCTGCCAGTCATAATGTACGGCTGACTCTCTTCGTCCAGTAGCGACCATCTGATGTAGATGTCATTTCCTATACGTATCTTCTGGCTCATAATGATTACTTGTTAAGAGTCATACTTTTCCCATACATGAGCGCCGCCGCCCTGCGCACCCATCCATCATAAAAGTCGAGGTTCTGCGACCTACCCTGCGTTATCGTGGCGTAGTACGCAAGCCTCGCCTGCTTGATGGTGAAGTGCAGCCGACGGGCGTTCCAGTTGTTTATGGCGTTTACCGTAAGCGGTCCGACGATGCCGTCCGCCTTTGTGCCGACGATGCCCTGCACCTTCTTAATCATGCCCAGCCCTGAATTAAAGCACCAGTCCACGATTATTTCAGCGATGGACTGGTCCTTTATTTCGTCGCCACGGCAAGCGTCCCAGAAGCGCCCCTTGGCTATAGAGCGCCACTGCTCCTCGGTCATGTGCTTGAGGTCTTCGGGCGTGGCGTCAGCCTTGATGTACTGGCGATATGTGTCGAGCGTCACACCTCGGTTTGTCCACCCCCCGGCATCGTTTTTTGTCAGGCCGAATCCCCCCTCCCACGTGGTGAGTGAGGCAGCATATTTATCGAAGTTTGCCATAGCATGTTATTTGCAGTAAAGATAGTTATTTTTTCTTTTGTTCCAAATCATCCGGCTTGAAGCAATCGCGGAAAACCGGGTATGCCATTGCTGCGAGACCCACGATAGCAACTGCGAGAGGCCATGCCTTGACGAGACCATAGATGAAACCGCCGATAACAGCGAAGAAGTAGAAGAAAATGATTGCAATTCTGAGTGCTTTGTTCATGGTTTTAAGTTTTAAGGGTTGTTATTTTATGCGTATAAGGTTTGCCCTGAATCTCGCGCCAACGTAAACGCCGTGCGACAGCCCCTCGTTGGTCCATAGAATACCGTAGTTGACCTCGGGTTCGAAACGCAATATCTTTCTATCGCCAAGAGCAATGTCGGCTCCTAAGCCAGCTCCTGCGTAAATGAAGTCCTTTGATGCGAGCGTAGAGATTTGCGGGTAGAAAATGAGCCCGTAGTCGCGATATTCGGGAACTGTCACGGTCTTCGTGATGTACTTCGTTTCTTGAAAGGACTTGTGATAGAGCAGCGATACGTCGTAGCCACGCACTGCCATGTCATATGTCGTGCCGTCCGTGAATCGGTAGTTGTTCATCGGTACGGAAATGTAGGTGGTATCGTGGAGCGTGACGAGCGTCGGCTTCTTGGCGAGACTGTCTTGCAGCGAACTGACGAGACCTACGGGGATAAGCTCGTAGCCGTCGGGGACTACAGCGACTGGAACAGGTCTGTCGCTAAACACCGTGTCGATAATAGTCACCGTGTCTATAGCCGGCTCAGGCTGGTCCTTCTTGATATGCTTATATTCAACCTCCATGCCCGCGAAGAAGAAGATGAGCGCGGCGAGTAATATAAGGATGATAGCTGTTTTCGTGTTCATTATTTGGTGTTTTTGTTAATTTGTCGGGTCTGGTGTTGGCGGTATATACGGGTCGAATTCGACATAGGTATAGTAGGTGCTTTCGTCGGCCTGTATGAAGTCGAAGCTGCCTGTACTTTGAACTTGGAACCATGCCTTGACGGTACTTGCATTGGCGAAGTTAGGTATCGTAGCGCCACTGGGCTCGAAAGCAACTGGCGATGATGTCTGCGAGACAGTATATGTGCCTACATTGACCGTCTGCGTGCTCCCTCCGTTGAGCTGATACTTGAAATTGACGCTGATAAGGGACGATGTTACACTACCGCTCTCAATGGTAAGGGTATAATATACCTTACCTTTGACTCTACCTCCAGCAGTGCTCTTCGCGATGAAGGGCAGCAGCGTGGCGATATTTGCCGTTCCGATAGATGCGGGGCTTTGTACCTTCATATCCGACACGGACTCACCACCCGCTGCGAGTGTAAGTACAATATTCCTCGGGTCTGTTGCGGACGGGTTGGGTGCTACCGTTATCGTGAAGGTGGAAGTTCCGCGAACAGAATTTGTGCTTGATGTACAGTTTGTCTTTGTTAGCGTTGCCGTATATTCGCTTGATGTATCAACGATGCCTGCGGGGTCAAGAGGATATGATTCGTATGTCCTACGGCTTACCCTGTAACTCCTCGCTGCGACATTGAAACTTCCGCCAGCGCCTACTATAGTACCATAAGCATCTATGCTGATAGACAAATCGTAAAGGGTGCTTGATGTGTAAGTGTTCTTGGCTTGATATACGGTTACCGAGTCGCTTGCCGTGCCATTGGCAATACTAATGGTTGTATATCTATATGATGCCCCATATTGCGTTCCCCTCGACGCTATCGTGAGTGTGCTGCCGCTTACGGTAGCCCAAGTCTGCGAGCTTGTCGGAGTAACGCTGTCGGGAACTGTGGTTGTCGTAGAACTTACTGTTTCCGTGCCAGTGCCAGTCACCTCATCATCATAGCTTAGAGCACCAGACGACCATGTATATGTATAATATGTCGTATCCGTCCAGTCCCTTTTTACCGTTTCAGTATGGTCATGTGAAGCGGATATCACAAGAGTCGCAGTGCCACCACCAGCAGGCGCAGGGCTTGATGATGATGTATATTGCAAAGCAGATATGTAGGCTGTGTAATTGTCATTGGATTGTGTCGTATAGTTGCTTCCGTAGGTTCTTTGCGTGTCTGATGCTATGTTTTCTATCTCGTTTAGCGCCTGATAGAGAGTCACCGTGCCTGTAGCCGTACCGCCACCTTGCTTGTTGACTGTAGCGGTGTAGGTGCATGACCTTCCATTGGGATAGGGGTCTGTCCCCTCACTCGCTATGGTGACATACATTCCGTCTCGCGTAAATCCAGTCGCACTGCCTGTGATTGTCGCGGTATCACTTACTCCTATCGCAGTCCTTGTCACATCTCTTCCAGAATAGTAGTTGCTTACCGTTTCATAATAGTAAGTTGTCGGGTGCGAAGTGTAGTGATACTGTCTGCTTGCATCTTGTGTGTATGGCGTTGTATCTTGCTCATCGTGAGTTGCATAACAACTCAATGTCGCCCTCAAATCGGTTGTATTCGCTCCGCTTGCGGGAGCAGCGCTGCCAGATGAATCATATTTGTCCGAAGACAGTGATACATTATAATTGCTATATTCCGTAGTAGTCTGCGTATAGTCGTATCTCTTGCTTCCGGTAGGAGTGTAACCATCAATGAGTTTCAGGTTGGCTTCCTGTGTTATGGTGACAGTGGTCGATGCGCTGCCATAGGAAACGGTTACTGTCTCGGGGTGCGTGCTCGTCGGTGTCGTCTCGAGGTCAGAGCCGTGTATCTGATTGCCCTCCGCGTGGAAGGCGCTTCCGCTTTGGAATGAAGGTGATAGCGTCGCTCCTGTGATAGTACGCACATAGACATTGTTGACATAGACATTGATATCTGCGGTCACGAGGGCGAAGTTGCTTCCACTGGCATAGATATAGCTGCCCTCGGAATAGGATACAAGGACAGAGCCGGACACTATCACATAAGTATAGTTGAGAGGCCATACGACAGTGCCATTTATCTTGGCTTCAACCATATTATAGACAGTGTTGCCTATCTTGACCTTGCCTTCTATAACATCATCTATCTTCATGGCCTATGACTGTGCGGTTACTTTGATATAGAAGACACCAGCCTCTTCCGTGGGGGGATAGCTCGTACAAAACTCTATCCTCTTAGGTACGGTAGCGAGCTGATTATTATATACGCTCAATCCTGCCATATTGTACTGATTACCGCCCTGGATAACCTTTGCTCCGGCGCTTGAAAGCTTGATACCTTCATAGCCATAGCTCATCTGCATTCCATCGGTCGCAATGGTGCGGAAATCTGCGCTATAAGCAATCGTTGCAGAAGCTGAGCTTCCACTAGCGGTTATCGTAAGCGATTTGGCTGAGGATATTTCAGCGGTAGTATAGAATGAACCCGACAAAACTATCTTGTAAGCGTGCGTGCCGACAGGAAGAATAAAGACTCCACCACCTACGGATTTTGTCGTATTCGACGTTAGACTGCCAGACTCCAACAGCCTATCGCCAATATAAATACTGTAGTAGCAAACTATTCCAGTATCAGACGGAAGAGATGGCATAGATAGGCTTATTGCAGGGAGCGTTACCGTGTTGTTCGTTCCCGTAATCGGAATCGAAGCGAAGGTTGCCGTATGTGCCAAATCCACGCTACCGCCTGGTGTCGGTATCGAATAAGATTTGCTCAGATTGGTTATGTTCACGCTGCTTCCCGTAGAGCTTGAGCCGAGATGACCAGAGGTGAACGTGATTATATCCTTTTTGAAATTCACGCTATTCGGGTCGCTATCTGCAATCGTGATAGTGTCCTTTTGAATGGAAATCGGACTGTACTCCTCATGGTCGGGATCTACTGTATACATCTCGACAACCTTGAGATTATCAATCTTGGTTTTTTGCGCAAACAGAACTTGGGTGGCAACAAAATCCATATTGACAGCGGGGGCCCAATGTTCGGGATCTAGTCCAGGGTTGACATTTGATGGACTCCCGGCAATATCCTTAATACACTTGAAATGTTGTTCACCATCAAGGACTGTATCCTGAAAATCGGAAGTCTCTCCGGAATAGTATGATTCGGTTGCCACCCACCGTGTCGGACCGCGCAGCTTGGCTCCCTCCTGCCCCCTAAAGGCAAGAGACCAAGAGTAAGTCAGTGTCGTCAGCAAATTGCCGTTTGCGTCAGTTACCGGAATGCTTACCGTACCGTTCTGGATATCAAGCGCTGCATAGACATCGATACTTACCGTTCCGTTTAAATTGTTTGTAGCGACCATCATGGCTGACGTTACCGTATTGGGCGATATAGTTAGTGTACCTATAAGGAAATCGGTCCCGTAGGTCAACTTTGTTGCGCCCTGGTATACGAGAACCTCGAAGGTGTCAGTGGCACGCACAGCATTTGTTGTACCAGAAGCGAAGACATGAGCGGCTTCGGATAGATAAGCACTGAAGCCACCTTCTCCGGCATCTCCATCATCACCGTCATCACCATCAATAATCATAGGAACAGTTACCTTGGCAACAAGCGCACTGTTTATATAAAGCAAGAAAGCCACTGTCTGAGTGAAGCTGCCAGTACCGCTGGTCGGAACGCCGCCAGAAGGATAGTTCGCTTCAGCGCCGCCATCGATAGAAATCTTCAGTACACCATCTGTCGTGACTGCGGGAGCGCTATTGCCCTCGCTTTTCATCTTGGCACAAGTGACGGCATTGACGCTATAATTTCCAGCCTTATCTTTCTTGACGGCAGTTACGGAGGGTTGAAGTGAATAGGTCACTGCGGCCTGTCCAGCAGAGCCATTCGTCACCGTATTGACAGGCACTGTTTCCGCATCGACTACGCCATTGGAGCTGTTGACCAGAGTTATGGCATAGCTTGAGCGCCCGGTCAGGGCAGCAGCATCAATATTTGATATAGTGTAGCCGCCAGTTCCAGGGTATGTTACGCTCGTGCCATCAACCTTGAGCGCCCAGCCCGTAGGTAATGAGGTCGCCTCAGCTCTGGTGACACCTCCACTGCTATTCTGTGCTGTGCGGAATACTTTGATGTTTATCTGCGATGTCGAGATGTCGCCCGTAGTGGTGTTATAAGCAATGGAGTCGGGCGATACCAGCAAATCATATTTTACGTCGCCGACCAGTCTCTTCAAGCTGAGTCGGACAGTATATGTCTGTCCGCCATAAGTGGCGGTAATATCGACATAGCCGGAGGCAACGGACTGCATCCCAGTTACGGTCACGGTATTGCCACTTATGGTGGCTTGCTGCTGCGTCACACCGCTGCGGCCCGATATGGCGTAAGTAACTCCGCTTGACACGGGAGTGTTACCCTTGTAAAGCGTTGCTACGGTTACAACATTTCCGCTCAGAAGGTTGCCCTCCTTGTCGTACAGCATCGTGTCATTCTCGTTGTTCAAATCGAGCAATACAGCATCGGCACCTTGCGCTCCGGAGCTGATGAGCGTAAAGCCATAATTCACATTCGTGTGCGCCGTATCGTTCATTACCGCAGTAACGGTGAAGAGCGTGCTTATGCCGGAAGCTCCGAGGTCTGAATATTCCAGTGTTATCGTGCCGTTAAAGTTCTGTACCTTCGTCAACTGCGCCCAAGCCGCATCTGCCACAGCATCACCAGAATCCCTTGCGATAGCCCACGAAGATACCTGGCTGCTCATATCATTGAAGCCCTGGAGGACACTGAAAGCCATCTGTACACTATCGCCGCTAGCAAGCATATTCTGACCGTTCCAATCCACGCCAATATGAAGGGGAATGTCGACCTGCTGGATATGACCCGTCATATAAAGGTTCTCAATATATGATGAGTAACCAGTCATCCCGGTCAATCCCAAAGTGGCGAGATTCGAGAGGTCGCCAAACTGAGCAGCCACATTATATGCCGAGAACTCCCAAGTGTTCACGCCCTTCAGGTAGCGCTCGTAAGTAAGTGTCGAGTATCGGCTGGCTTGCCTGTCTGCATGGTTAACGCTGTCGAAGTTACCATAGCATACGAAATGCATCTGAGCGCACGGGTGGAAGGTTTGAGACCATGACGCAGAGGTCGGGCGCAGAGCGTATCTGAGACAGCTGTTATTTGCGCCCAAAACCTCAGTGATGCGGAAATAGGTCGTAAAGAAGCCGGAGAAGCGGAAGTTACCCTTGCTATCGTCAAGGTCAGCCACTGCGTTGCTGTTCTCGTTGATAGCATCGTGGAAGATACCCATACAAATATCATCCACGGCGACTTTGCCGATCTCGCCATCCTCAAGCTTCAGGTTGATGATACCGGTATTCAGCACATTGCCCTGTCCGTCCACATCGGGTGTCACATCAGCGATGATGCCACCTCCGGGCGCACGCCACTGGTTGCCAACGGAAATGTCCGTGCGGTTGTACCTTAGTTCCGGAACTTCCAGGAACTTTCTCAGACGCAGCGATTCGAACTCGGCGTTACCGCCACTATCTATGTTTCCCCCTTCACGCTCTTCGGCAACGCTACCTTCCGGTTCGCTGTAAGCACCAAAGGAAGCGCCCGCAGCAAACATAAGCTTACCCGTCGCGGCATCATCATGCTCTTTCGATAGATAGCTCTTCTGTGCAAGAGAATTTGCCTGCACGATGGCGTTGTTTATTCTCGCATTGATAGCATCGGGCGACAGAATGGTTCCTCCACTATATATGCGCTCCAGAACATTTTCGGAGAGGACGATATCGACAGAGGGGTACATAACGGCTCCCTCACGCCATGTTATGGTCATGGACCGTATAGCAAGACTGAGATTGTAACCTCCAGTAAATCGCGGATCATATATCTGTATCACCTTGCCGATACCCAGCCTGCTGAAAAGTGTGTTCGTCTCATTTCCTTCGAGCGTCTGTATGCGCACAGGATCGAGCTGCACAGCCCAAGTCGGATTGGCATAAGCCTCAGTGTCCAGCGCCTCTTGCTTCGTCGCGTTCAACCTTTTCTCATTCCATACGACATATAAGTGAGGCATATCTATGCCGATGAAATAGTAATAATCACCGGCGACAGGCTTCGGACTTGTTGCGTTCGGAATATACTTTCCAGTCGACTCCAACTCAGCATCGCTCTTCGCCAGCGTCAGCATCCATTCAGACTGCACGCCATCAATCGTCTTGCTCTGGTCAAATTTCGGCCAGTCCACTATCGTGAACTCGTAGTCGCTGCTGGCGGTCATCCATCCGCTGGAGAAGACTATCTTCGCCTCATTGCCGAGACGGTCGCCAAGGATCGGCTCCCAGACGCGCTTCATATATTCCAGCGCAGTCTCGTCATTTCCTTTTGTTGTCTGCCATACATTCTTGATCCAGACACGGAAGCAATAGGGATTCTCATCGGTCTGTCCCGTCTGTGAAGCAATGAGCTTCACATTCTGAAGACCTACGCTGCGTGTAGTCTGTTTATCCGTCGGGAACTTGTTTATTGCGAAATGGATTTTAAGCCTATAGGTGTCTCCGCCCGGAATTGCCGATACGGGGAACTGCTCGCCGTCAGATATGCGCTCGGCTACAACCTTGGTATAATCCGTGTTGATTGTACTTGCGTAAGCAAAATTCGGCTCGACGGCACCTGTCGTATCGTCACTCATAAATAGGGTGTAGCGCATCTCACCCCTACGGTCGGAAGGAACGGAAAATTCCGGCCCGTAAAAGTCAAATGACTCCAACGGCAAGCCAGTTTGCGTCGTAATCGTTTGCAGAATATTGGCCATATCGGTCTCTTCGACCACACCACTGTCATCACCGTCGGTTATCGCGCTGACGGCCACAATCTCATCGATGCGACCATAAGGACTGACCTCTATACCCTGAATTGTCGGGAAGATATCGTCATTGTCCTCCAGCTTGCCCTGGCGCACTCCATATTCAGCTATAGAAACTGCATCCTGAACATATTCAACAGGCTGGAATTTCGTATCCGTCAAGCCTTTTTGGTATGCCCAGTGCGCCTGCACATCGGAAGGCTCCGGCGTTGATGGCGTGGGATAATCGGGATTGACTGGTCTGTTCGGATTACGCAGCCAGCCCTTGACATAATATCTAAAATTGATATCCAGCAGTCGATCGAAATAGACATTCTCCAGCTCGGCGCAAGCGTCCGGATCGCCCCTGAATGAGGGATTGTTGGGATCGACCTTTTTGAAATAGCGATACGGGATATTCCTCGTGCCGCCGCGACCGAGAAGCTGGTTATATATCTCAGCGTCCTGGAGTTGTCGCTCGACGCGCATCAGTCCACCCTGGTAACCATACTGGAAGACATGGTCGGCGATAGTGTCGACCGTATTGCCCACAGTGATATAATATACATTATTGCGCTTGCTCAGCTTCCAGACAAGACCATAGACATCATAAAAGAACGGCACTGCGTTCCAGATGTATGTATAGTTGATATCGACATCCTTGACCTCATCGCTCAGTGTCGTACCAGTCGCAACCTCGACGACAATAGTATTGCCAAAATAGTATTGCAACACACGATTGAAATACGCGATGAAATCAGCAGCCTTGAGACGAAGCGGCACGACATATTTATCGATTATCATCGTACCAACCTCGACTTCCGAAAGTTCCACAAAGAAATATCGCTTCAGCTCAGAAACGATAAAGGATTGGAAGGTCAGGTCTATGAGGGAGTTTCTCGTAGTGTAGTCCTTCGCCGCTTGCGGTGTATGTGTATTGAGAACGAAAGTCTCGCCGTTATATTCCAGCGCCCACCCGCCGGAAAAGTCCGGCGTGACATCTCCGTCAATCTTTACCTGTGTGGTAATGACGCTCTCACCCATCTCGGCGAGTGAAACTGTCGCCTGATGTAGTGTCGCGTAGGACGGAAAATTAACTTCAGTTATTCCCGGTATCATTGCTGTTCTGTGTTGTTCCGCTATTAGCGCTCTGGCTGCTTGCGGTAAGGTTGAAATCACAGAGACTCGGCTTCGTCACCCTAATGGTCCATTCGACCACTACGACATCATTTATCTGATTCTTGCGATCCTGCCAGAACTCTGTCGCCTCTGCCATAGGTTGCGGATAGCCCACAATCTTGTGGCGCTTATAGTCGTTATAGAACTCGACCTGCTTGAAAGTCTTCACGTCGCTGCCCGATTCTTGGGAAAACAGCATATCATTGAACGCCTTGATTTTAGCGTTGGCGTTTTGCAGGGAGTCCGCCTGGATGAAGAATTTTACCTTATAGTCGAAGGGAGCATCCACGGTCTTCGGTATAAAATGCTCTCCCTCCTCTTCGGGGTAGGTCGTCACATCATACTCCTTGATTGGCGCACCGATGCGCTTATCCGAATCAAGGTATACCAACCCATAGGTGGTGGTGTCTACGACATTGCCGTCGTCGCCAATCTTAATCCTGACTGTTATCATGGTGTTTCTTTATCTCACAATTTTCACACCTCTTGTCAAGTACCTCCTCGTGCGCAAGGACGGGACATCCCTCGTCTTCATTTGTGTATTTGCACTTATTTGCCTTGCTGATGGATGCGCGTTTATCATCCAGCTTATGCTCTAAGTGTCGGTTATACTCCCGCGTCTTGCGATTTTCCTCGTCCTGGTCGGCTATATACTGCTTCTGCATATCTAATATCTGCATAACGTTCTCCAGGATGTCTTTTTCTTTTTTCTGTTTTGTGCGAATCACATGCGCAAACCAACCTCCGACTAATGTCAATATCGGGAGGAGGACTTCTCTAATGATGTCAAATGCTACCGTTTCCATTACTTGACTGTGTGTTTATGGGTGATACATGTCAATTGAGGGCTTTCTTCCGCTTCGACATTGTTGTCCCCAAAAAGATAGAGCGGCACACGGACGGGCGACGAAAACGCCCATCCGTTGCTGCTCTCTATCTTCATGTCACAGCCATTGGCAAAGTATAACATCGGGATAATCTTTTTGTCGAGATTCAGACCCGTGCGAATCGTGCCGGTGCAATGGTGAAAAACATACACCTGTTGATCGTCCAGCACATCGCCATCAAAATGCTCGTCAATATAGATGCCTGCGGTTTTGTATTCGGAAAAATATTGACGCAAAACTGGAAGGCTGGGATAACCCTCCTCCAGCGCCCAGTCAATCATGCGCTTGTATAATCCTATCGCCGATATCTTGGAGTCAGATTCCTCCAAGGCGTGGCGATATTCCTCGCACATGTGATGCGCTGACGCCTCGCGTCGCAATAACTTTTTCCAATCTTTATCCCTCATATCGCAAAGATAGAATTTTTATTGCTGCACTGCAATAACTTTCGAATTCGTTCTAGTGCCCGGCAGGGTGATAACGCTCGCCATCATACTCTTGAGGTCTGCAAGGTTCGCGTCTATTCTGCTCATCTGACCTCGGAATAGCTCATCTCCGAACTGTGGCTCCTCGCCAGTGGCGGAATTGACTGTCGGTGTTGTAGTTCCCGTTATCGCTGCCCTAATGGCAGCCACATCGGCACTGATTGTCGGAACATAGGACATGTAGAAGTTCTGCGTATTGATACCAGCCGCCAAACCATTAATATCCTGCTCCGATGCGCCCGCAATATCTCTGGCTATTCCCGAGAATCCGCCAGCCGTGTCACGCATATTGATACCAGCTGCGGCGAGACGCTGCATCAATGCGGTCATGGCCTCATCTATCTGCTGAGTTGCAAGGACAGTCTTGTTGGCAATATCCGCAATCTCGGTTTCGTCCAGCTCACCGCCAGTCTTGGCGTATTCTTCCATATCCTGGAAAATAGGCTCCAAAATATTCTTGATGAGCTGAGCCGCCAAAGATTCGGTTACCATGCTGTCAATCATCTCGCGGAACTTTTCCTTCATCGCATTTGTGGTGCTTCCAAATGTGCGATATGCATCTATCCACGCATTAGCAAAATCACGAGCGGCGGAGGTTACATCTGTTCCAGCAAAATGCTCGGCGAGTTGACCCTGCATATCCATGATCTTCTCGCCCGCCTCTTCCGCAGATTGGGTGTATTCCTTAATCTTCTCCTCATCGGCTTTCTTGCCCTTCTCACGCTCCAGTTCGGCTTGCTTCAGATATGCCGCTTGTTGAGCCTCAAGGTTCTTCAGTTGCTCGGTATAGTTGTACACATAGTCTGAGCCGAAAGCGCCTGCTATCGCCTTTTCGAGCGCATCATATGATTTTTCAAGATTATGGAGGATATCGTCTTGCTCCTCTATCTCGTTGTTGATGCGCTTCATCTTCAGCGCGTTGGCTGTGCCGAAGATACCGCCAATGACACTGCCAATGCCGCTTATGATTTTTGCGGCTCCGGCGATGGGGTTAGTTAGCATCGTGCCAATACCAGTTCCTATATTCGCGATACCGCCCAAAGTCTTTGTTAGACCTTCCGATAGGATACTGAAAGTGTCGGCGGCATCCGCACTACCAAGCGTCTCAACAATCTCGCCCACCCCGCCCAGAGCTTCACTCAGATAGCCATTAAAGTCATTAAGAGCTTCAGCTGCGCCCTGTATTCGCGCAGCGACAGAACGAAATTGGTTTGCTATTTTCTGTGCAGCCTTAGCTTCCTCTTCCGCTTCATCCACAATCTTTTGCTGCTCTTTGACTCTCTTGTCAGCCTGCTTAGCCATCTCACTCTCCTCGCCAGTCGCCGCACTTATTGCGTTATACTGCTTAATTCGCAATTCAAGCTCCTGCCTTGCCGAATTAAGTCTTTCGTTTGCGGATACGGCAGCAATATCTGCCTCCTCCCGACTCTGAGTCTGCACCAACTCTCGATATTCTTTGATAGAATCGCGCAGTGCCGCAAAGGGGTTTTTAGTTGCAAGCTGTTTGTCAACCTCCTGAATACGCGACTGCAACTCCTTTAATTCGGTGGGATCAAGATTCTTCCATTGAGATTTCACCGCCTCAAGATTGTCGCGCATACTCTTAAGCATCCTAGTTGATGCGGCATCGAGATTAGCGAAAAGTTCGACATACATAGGGGTGTCTTTAAAAGCCTCATATGCAAGTTTTGCGGCATCGTCAGCATCTTTTTTTGCATTCCTTTTCCGGAATTCCTTCTTAACATCCTCGCTGACCTTCATTTGGTCAATTTGAGCATTACGCAGTGCGGTTTGTCGAGCGAGATCGCCACGCTTTTCACTGTATGTTCTCGCCTTTTCTAAGGCTTTAAGAAGGTCTGTCGCTTGTGATGCGTAGAATTTCTCGCTATCAGCAGCCATCTCCTTTAAAACCTTTTGCCATTCTTCCGGAAAAAGCTGAAGATTCTGTAATATAACCTCGAAATTCTGCTTGGCAAACGCTTCGCGAAGAGTGTCAGTAACAGCCGATGGATCAAGAGCGCTCAAGGCTCTATCTAACTGCGCCTGCATTCTGTCCTTAAAATCCTCACCAATGCCGCCATAGACACTAATCGAAAGTGAAGTGGCAAGGTCGGTATCACCGGTCAATCCCAGAATGCTCTGATAGAAGTCCCTTACCGTTTCGCTGCGTTTCATCTCATCGGTGAGTTTTTTTATCGCAGCATCCAAATCTGATTTTATGTGATCAAACTTGATGTTTGCAATTTCGGCGCGAATGGCTCGTTCCATATCGAGCAACACGGAATCTTTAGGAGATTTCGCTCTTTTTGCCTGAATGTCTATAAGCATATTATTGAGACGATCAAGCATGTTCTCATAGGTAGGCTCCCAACCTTCAAGAGTGGGAAACATTTCGTTAATATTGAACAAGGCTTTCTCCTTACTCATATATTCTTGTAGTTCAATAAATTTTTTATAGGCATTGGTAATGTCACCTATATCCTTTTTTAAATCAGATAGCCTCGTATCGCCACCCTTGGATTTTTTATTTACGGTTATGATTTGAGACATAAACGAAGATAACATCTCTAACGCTTGAGCCATTTTCTGCGCTTCATCAATCTCTTCCCTTGAATACGGCTTCGTGTCTTTTTGCGCTGTGCCCGCGGCAAGTGCCGCATTGACGCTGACCATCTTCTTGACACTCGCGGTGTATGCGTCTATAGCCTCGGAAAGCCCTTTCATATAATCAGCGTCATCCACTCCAGATTGTTTGATATGCTGACGAAGGTTCTCCATACTAACGCCAACTGTAGATGCTATCTCTTCGAGTTTTCTCTTTGTGACCAGTGCAATTTTATCGCTCGGAATAATATTTTCATATCGCTTTTGCAGTTCTGACACAAATCCTGTGATAGCAGTGAAGGGTGTCCTTTCAACTTCCTCCTTTGTGGTTTCGTTTATCTCTTTCACCGTTATTTGAGCCGCCTGTTTCGCGGCTGCCTGCAGCACGGAAAAGTCTATTTGCCCAGAAGGAGCGAATGCCGAAGATATGTCAATTTTAGTTTTTGCGAATTCATCTTGAATCGCCTTGGCAAAAATCTTCACAGTCTCGCGGCCCTTCATTTCGGCTCCCGCGTATGACTTGGGGTCAAGCACCTTGTCACCCTCTTTTAAATCGATTTTCTCAATTTCCTTCTCTATCCCTTCAATAACTTTGGCATATGTACCAAGCGAAGAAACATCTCGCTGGGTATCATCCATCACTGCCTGTATTTGAGACTCCATCTTGATTGATGTGTCCGCCAATGAGCCGAGTGCTCGGCCAAGTTCACCTGCGTACTCGGTCCAAGTCGCATATCCTCCGTAACTTGCTCTTTTAGATATTTTGACGATGCGACCCGTAAACTGATATATAATATCTTCAATAACCTTTGCTCGTTCTTCAATCGAAGACGCCGCATTGATAATACCCTGCGATGCAGCATTTTGAATAGCATTGGTAATTGAAGAAATTTCTGCGCGAGTGAACTGTAATTCCGAAAGGACATCCTTAACATCATCGATTTGATTTCCAAGCTGTTTTTGATAGTCTTGAGTAATCGTGGTTATTTTTTGCTCTCGAATCTGCCAGTTAATTTTTTCTCGAATAGCATTCGTCACACTGGCATAACTTCCCTCAAGTGCGCGAAGCGACTCAATGTGGCCATCCAACGCTGGAGAGATATCCCCAAAAGTTCTCTTAAGTTCATCAAGGGCATCGCGCTGCTCCTTTGAGCCATCAGCAGCATTGGTCGCGGTTTCGGCAAGCCTTTCGAAAGTGCGAACCGCCTGTGTTATCTCTATAGAGCCTTTGGCTCCTATTTCATTCAGTTCTTTGTCCAGCCTTCTCGACTCCTTCCATACCGAGATTAAAACACCCGAAAGCGCGGTCAAGAGACCGATAGCGATTGATATACCACCGCCCTTGGCCAAATATGCTAACAGATTGTTCCATCCGCGCCCCAATAGGGTGGTGGCTTCTGCCGCTTTTTTTGTATAGGTCGCATATAGAGTAAGGCTGCTTATTGCGCGCTGTCTTGCCCTGGCCCCCTTTGTCGAAGTAATGGCCTCAAGTTCCTCGGCTCGCGCCAAAGCCTCTGTAGCCCTCTGCGCCAGTTGAGTGTTTCTTGTCAGCACAGGCAAAAATAGCGAAGCAGTTTTGACAATAATAAATGATGTGCCAAAAGCCTTGACAATTTCCGCTAATGTCCTCCAATTCAACATCAAAGTTCTCAAGCCCTTGATCATTGACTCCATCGCATTATGTACGACGGTAGTATTACCTATCTCATCATACATAATACTTACGGCATCCTTTAGGTTGTTCCATTGACCCAGCAGCGTTTCCGCCTGTTTTTCCTGCATCTGATAGAAAGCGCCGCCAGCACTGGTCAAATCTTTAAAAATATCCTCAATCATAGAGAATGGAACCGCCCTCTTTGAAATAAGTTCAAAGACTTCGGCTGTGCTCACAGCCCTACCGTTGAGTTCACTAAATTTTTCCGCCAATTTATCTACAAGAGGAATACCCGCCTCTGTAAACTGCCTCAATTCCTGACCGCGAAGCACGGCGGCAGCACGAACCTGCCCAAAGGCCAGAATAAGTCGCCCCATATCTACTCCAAGACCAGCAGAAATATCCGCCAATCTCATCGTAGTGTCAAATAACTTGTCCGTTTCGATCTGATATGCAGACAACTGCTTGGTGTATGATACCAAGTCCTTGATTTCAAAAGGGGACTGTATCGCAGCCGCCTTAATCTGCTTAAATAAATTCTCTGCTCTCTGCGTATCTTGGATGATAGAGCCTAAAGCCACTCTCTGCAGTTCAAATTCAGAAGTGACCTCTCGAATATTCTGAATAAATCTGGCTGACGAGTGAAGAGCAATGAGGCGAATGGAATTCTTGATAAGACTTGCCAATTTGCTGTTCGATTTGCCGATTTCGTCTCCAAGCGTCCTAAACTTTGTGCCATCGATTTTCTCGATTTCTCTACGGACTGCCTGGAGTTCCAGTTTCAGTTTGTTGTACTTGTCTGTACCTACTGGAGTTTGACTCAATCTCTTCGACAAAATGCGTTCTTGTTCGGTCAAGACTCGCATCGTTTTCACGGTAGAATTTAATATGGCATTTTCATATTGACGCTTCTGAATACCCTGCTGGCGATATTGGTTCTTCTTTTGCTCCAAACGGGCTGCATCCTCGGCCCTTTGGCGTTCCTCGCGAGCCAACTGGGCCAAGGTTTTCCCTTGGCGCTCCAATTCAGCCGTAATTTGCTTATATTGATTGAAGGCTTCTACGGCATCGTCGGAATATGAGCCATCTGCCTTAAATTTCTGAGCAGTCCCCATAGCCTCCCAGCGCCTGTTCAACTCAGCGAGGTCTGTTGACATCTCCCTAATACTCCCATCGTTGGAAGTATAACGGCGCAACTCATAGTCGGCTTGCGATAGCGCTTCAGATATGTTCTGGATGTTTTTTGCGGCAACAAGCCACTCATCGCCCTTGATATCAGAACTATTCAAAATCTCCTTCCAAAAAGTGAGGTCGGATGTGAGATTGTCAATCTGCTTTTGCAGTGGCTCCATAGCGACTTTTACTCGCTTCGCCGCCTCCTGAAACGCTCCATCAATATCAATGACCACGGGTATTTCAACTGCCATAGTTTAATCCTCCTTGATTTGGTTTATAATATATTTTTGTATCTCCTCTGTTGTTTCGGGCTTCGTCCTCTTGCCGAATCCAAATCCCTTCAGAATATGATCCATCTCCTCGTCGGTTCGAACTGTTTCAACCCAATCTCTTTCTTTTTCCAACATTCCGAATTTTTCAAAGTCATAATCAAAGTAGCCCTTGTCAAGTAACATCATTGTAACTAGATTGCAGGAATCAATGTACCAATATCTGAGCCATGACCAAAATCCGTAGTTGCCATATATATGCTTTATCTTCTCGTTATGTTCTGATACTGCGAACGCGCTTATTACCTGTCGTCCTTTTTTATCCCCAAAGCGTCCGTCTCCAACATATTTATTACGCTCTCCAGACGCTCTTGCTGCTGCTTGGCGACTTCGCCAACCGGTCTCATATAAAGCTCGCGTTCCTGCTTTGAGATATCCCAGTTGGCTTTGGAAAAACCCAAATCCGCACTGACAAGCCCAGCCTCATTTATTCTAAATGTCACCTCATTGCCCCGCAGCTGCAATATTCGCCACTTGATAGCCCACAGCCAGGGACAAAATATAGCCCAGTTGCCCAGCAAATAATATGCAGCCTTCTTCGAGTGCAATGAATACAATTTCTTCGCTATCTTTTTTCCTTCCTTTTGTGATACACCCTGCTTACCCCTCACCTCCAATATCTGCGCTTCCTGCTCCAGCAGGACGATGCGCTCCTTTACTGCCTGGGCTATCTGTCGTACCTTATAGCGACGGCGCCCGACATTAATGACACAAGGCGCTCCCACGATAGTATCGTGTGCGCCATTCATGAATCTTTCACTTGCGGTATTTTCCATATTCAAAATTAAAAAAGGGCGGGCGCAATGCCCGCCCCAATTTGCTTATTCGCGTCAGAGACTAGCTCTTGTCTACGATCATAGCAGTAGTGAGCTGGTATACACCAGACTGGTTCTGTACTGCAACGTTCTCGGCAAGTACCACGGCGTGGATACGATAGAGACCGTCAGAGAGAGTCAGGTTGGCAGTGATCTTGGCCTTCGGATAAATCCACGCCCTGTTCAGCTCGTCGTTCAGCACGGCGATAGGACGGGTAATCACAGGCAGAGATACACCGAAACCGGCAGCATAAACTGCGGTATCAGCAGTGTCGCCATCATAAAAGATGGCGCCAGAAGCGTCCATACTTGCGGAGCCGGTTGAGCCATCGCCAATGTTCACGCCATTGAGGAAGGTCTTCACCATCTCGCGAGATGTAGATGCGATATCGAAAGAGAATCCGAGAGTACCGGCAGTTACGCGAGCGGTAATCAAGTTACCCTGCTCGTCGAGGATCTGGTCGGTATTCACATCTTCTCCTTCCCAAGTAGTAGAATCCTGGACAATCTGGCCCAGCGACTTGGGGTTGACAAGATTTGCAAGGGTCTTGCCACTGTAGTCAGAGATGGCGTCGAAAATGACGAGATCACCCTGACCGGCAAACAGCTTACCAGCTGCTTCAAATTTTGCAATAGCCATAGTTTATCAAGAATTTAAATTGTTCTTAGTATGCCACAATAGATTGAGTGTAGTAATAGAGTAACCTGAAGATTGATTCGGTGTAGTGGGAGTTATAAATCGCTCGGCGTCGTATCTAAAAAAATAGTGTTCGGTGTTCAGTTTCTCGACCAATGTATCAAACTGTTCGAGAATTTTTGTTATTCGTGATTTCTTTGCGGAACCATCATTATTTAGCTTACAATATAAACTAATCATAATGTACCCGCCTGCATAGGGAATGTCCATTCCAACTCCGCCAATATCGCCATTAAGCATTATGACGATAAAATCATCGGGCAACATATTTGTCGGACGCTCCCAATCGCCATAAACCGTAATCTCCTTTGCGGAAGCGCCATCTCCAACGAAAACTCTTCCATCGAGAAATTCGCGGAGTTCTATATCTGGTTGTATGTGAGCGGGCTGTGCCATAATTTACGGTCTTAATTTCATAGACAATCCAGGAGCCGCAGAACCCATAGTGCTGTTTTTACTACCTTTTCTACGACCAAACCTCCTAGTTTCCTTGGCTATACGCAAATCGTCTTCATCATAAGCAATTTGAATATACTGGTCCAAAGACCCGTTAATCTCTAATATCGCCTTTGATATACCGAAGCGAAATTCGGATTCCATCGCATAAGCATAAAGAGCGCGAAGATTATCAAGATATCCAGCGTGCGGTCCCCTTTCGTTTGGACGCAAAGAGTATGGGACCGCAACCATAAGTGTTGATGCCAACTTTCCAGGATATTTTCCCTGCATTCCCTTTACTGCGTTGAATGCAGCAAGACTTCCTATAATACGCTGACGCCCCATACCACTAGTTGCCTTAAAAATCTTTTTGCCAGTAGCGTCCGAGGTCGCTGTTGCAACGGGTTCTGTATAACAAGCTTTTATTACTCGTCCGTGAGAAGATACGATGCCAACAATACTGTCGTGCAAGTTTCCTGTAATGAACGGCAGCATGGGGGCTTCGTGCGGGGGTATATCTCGCACAAAAGACTCATTGGTGGCAATAAAAGATTGCTGCACGACTTTCTCTACCTTTGGTTTTAACTCCACCAAAAGCTCTTTACGAAAGCCGGACTCAAACTCCTGCCATTTAACTTTCTCCCATCCACTCGGAATTCTCATTGCTATTCTCCGTGTGCTTGTTTAAGTTCAATTCTTGTAATCTTAACATTAGTACGCCAAGGCATATTTATATCCCTGACATTACTAACGACAGCTTTTATTTCGCGACCAAATTCCGTTTCTATCGTCACGGCATCATTGATCATTATCAGAACATCTACACCCGGAAGGTAAAGGGTTGGAGTCCTGGTAATAATAGACCTGGAATAACCGGAACCGCCCTCTTCGTAGAGGCACTCGCCGGTATAAATGGTATCCCTTGTCTCGTTATCCCATCCATCGCGCCCCGTAGAGCGTTCAATAAGACATGTATCGCGAAAATCAATGAACTGCATTTTACCTTCTCAAATAAGTTGCGTCGTACATTTCGCTTGAAGAGTCATCCTCTTCAACCTCAAAACCCCATTTGAGGCGGAGGGCATCACCCATTCCTTTGAAGCGTGCCCTATCCGCCATCGTAATGGTGTATCCGCCGCGAGATGCGCGGACATCGCCGACTTGCTCGGCATAACCTCCGCCGGCAAAAACTCCCAACACCGAATAGTAGACGGTCGAAGATGCATAGTCCAGTCTCATGCGGAATTCCGTTTCGGATAGGGTATCGCTATCGATATCATCATCTAAATCAAGAGCCTCCAAACCGACCTCGGTTGGGCTAAGAGCGCATCGCTCAATAACATTGTCCTGTAGGTCAAGACCCGGGACCAAACTACGCAGATACTCTTCGACAGTCATACTTTTTCAGTTTTCTAGGAATCCGAAATGGTGATGAGGTAGAACATCTCCTGCGGGCGGTTGGGCACGCACAGAGCGGAAAGCCACGACCACCAGTCCTGAGTCCTGGCCTTCGCGTCGTACTCGTACTGGATGATACCCTTGCCGCCGAAGAACTTCGCGTACATGGCGGATGCATCGGGAACCAGAGGGAGGACGGACTTGATAGTGCCAAGAGGGCCGGCGGGATAGAACACATAGGTGTTCGCGTTGAAGGTGCGGAAGCTGGTGCGGACGAGCTT
>Ga0310786_10000951_pt1 | contig 46166 bp, 35 predicted proteins | sample AusTroGonzalo_MG_FD_203881 | JGI IMG/M metagenome (GOLD analysis project Ga0310786, IMG submission 203881) | Bovine rumen microbial communities from tropical cattle in Woodstock, Queensland, Australia - Gonzalo_03 (v2) (version 2) | ecosystem: Host-associated > Mammals > Digestive system >...
GTTCACGTTGGTGACGCACACGCGGTCCGAATCGACGAGGACGAGTTCCTTGATGCCGGAACGCACCAGGCTTTCGGCGCACCAGCTGCCGACTCCGCCGAGCCCGAAGATGATGACGCGCTTCTGGTAGATGCTGTCCATGACATCGTCACCGAGAAGGAGCGATGTGCGGTTGAAAATCCCTTTTTCGATACCCATGATGAACTCTGCGGCGAATCCGCGAATTAAGCGAACAGTCGGACGACTCTCTGAAGGCCCGCAATCAGGCGGTCGATGTCGCGCTTCAGGGTGTATGCGCCAAAGCTCAGGCGGAGCGTGGCGTCGACGCCAAAGCGGTCCATCACGGGCTGGGCGCAGTGATGCCCGCTGCGGACGGCGATGTTTTCTTCGTCGAGAATCATGGCGGCATCGCTCACGGCGATTCCGTCAAGCGTGATGCTCACGAGGGCGCCGCGTTCCTTGGGGTTGCCGAGCACTTTTACCTGCGGGATGGTGGCGAGCTGTTCCAGCGCGTAGTTCGTGATTTCTTCTTCGTGCTTGCGAATGTTCTCGATGCCCTTCTCGTTCAGCCATTCGATGGCCTTGCCGAGCCCGATGACTTCGGCAATCATGGGCGTGCCGGCCTCGAAACGGGCGGGGACATCGGCGTAGGTCGTCTTCTCGAACGTCACGTTCTTGATCATCTCGCCGCCGCCGTGCCAGGGAGGCATGGAATCCAGCACGTCGTACTTGCCGTAGAGTACGCCCACGCCGGTAGGACCGTACATCTTGTGCCCGCTGAAGGCGAGAAAATCGCAGTCCAGCTTTTGCACGTCAATTTTAATATGGCTGGAGCTCTGTGCGCCGTCAATCAAAATCTTGGATTGCGGGGCGAGCTTGCGCACGGTGGCGATGATTTCGGCAATCGGGTTCACGGTGCCCACCGCGTTGCTCACGTGGGTGACCGCCACCATCTTGGTGCGTGCGTTCAAGAGTTCCGGCAATTTTTCAAGATCCAGGTCGCCATCGTCCTTCACGGGGATGACCTTGATCTTGGCGCCCTTCATTTCGGCGACAATCTGCCAGCTCACGATGTTCGCGTGGTGCTCGAGCCCGCTAATCAAGATTTCGTCGCCCGCCTCGAAGAACTTGCGGCCGTAACTCCACGCGACCAGATTGATGCTTTCGGTGGTGCCGCGGGTGAATACGATTTCGTCTTCGCTCTTCGCATTGATGAACTTTGCGATGTTCTTGCGTGTGGCTTCGAATGCTTCGGTAGTGCGGGCGCTCAGGCGGTACACTCCGCGTTTCACGGAACTGTAGTGTTCGCGGTAAAAGTCGTCCATCGCGTCAATCACGCACGCAGGTTTCTGCGTGGTGGCAGTGCTGTCGAGGAAGGCGAGGGGCTTTGTATCCTTGTCTCCGGCGACGAGCATCGGAAATTCGCTGCGGATTTTTTCCGCTTCAAAGTTTGCTTCAATCATGGGAGTAAATTTAGAAAAAGTGTAATGTAAACGTTGGTTTACAAAAGTGGGGTTTTGGCTATGTTTTTGGGGGCTTGTGGAAGTTTTTTGGCGTCAAAAAAACATCATGCTGTAAAATTATATTATGGTGATTTTTTTGTTAATGGGATTGCTATATTAGGGGGTAAAAGAACCCGTTCGACATTGTCGTTAGGGTGTGTGGATACGATGAGGTTAGAGTTCAAATGAAAGGTATTGTTTCTACAACACTGTTTTTTTCCGTTGTAGTTTTTTCTCAAGGTGTTTTTGCTCAGGAGGCCCTCCACGAAGCCGTTGATTCCGGTGACCTGGCTACCGTCAAGAAGATGGTGAAAAAGGGCGAAATTGAAGAGATTTATTGCGGTAAACTTTCTGCTAACGACGCCGCAAGCGCATACGAAAAGATTTTCAAACAGATGCCGGATGAAAGCTTTGCCGCTTGTCCGAGCCAGTTTGCCTACGGTTATGGCGTGAAGGCCTGCGGTAACGCGAAGGCCCTGAATGCCTGTACCGAAGTCGTGACGTACTTGCTCAACGAAGGTCTGGCGGGCAACGTCAATGCGCTGGACGCCCTCGACAAGGTGGCCAAGGCCGCGCTCAAGACGAAGGCTTTTGCCAAGCCGGTCAAGGAACAGGTCGATACGACGATGTGGGTCGCCTGCCCCAAGAAGGGCAAGGCCAAGGAAGAATGCCTTGCACAGTGTATTGCTCAGGCCGACTCAATGTATGACGTTGCACACAAACTATCTTGCCCGACCAAGCCGGAACACTACGTCGATACGACGGTGATGGTCAGCAAGCCCTCTCCGCTTTACGAAAAGCTGACCAAGGGCTTCAAGGATGGCTACTGGAGCTGCCCGATGTCGGTGGCCGAGAAGTTTGCAAGCCTCATGCAGGCGAACGCGAAGGCGCTTTCCATTCCGGATACGGCCATCCCCTCTATCAAGTACGTGCAGCACTGGGCCGAACAGCACAAGGCCGACAGCACGGCTTTGCCGGGCGGCCAGCTCTTCAGGTTCTGCACCGCATGGCAGCCTCAGGTGGATTCCGTCCTCGCTTCCCTTGAACTGGAAGTACGCTGCCCGGTCTTCGAAACCTTTACCGACCCGCGTGATGGTCAGGTCTACAAGGTCAAGGATATCAACGGCGTCAAGTGGTTCGTCCAGAACCTGAACTACGCCCAGGAAGAAGGTTCGATTTGCTACGACCGCGATGACGAAAATTGCAAGGCGTACGGTCGCCTCTACACCCAGGAAACGGCAAAGACCGTTTGCCCGGACGGTTCCCGTCTTGCGACGGACGACGATTGGAAGATGCTTGAAGTTTATGCGGGCGGCGCCAGCGAAGCCGCTGTGAAGCTCCGCAGCAATGGCAGTGACGATTTCGCCTTTACGGCCATGTTTGGCGGGTACGCCAATAAGAACGGTATTTCCACGACAATAGGGGAAGGAGCCTATTTCTGGACTGACAAAGCAGATGGTGACAAGCGCGGTACGGCAAGGTCCATGTTTAGCACCGATAAAGAAGTCTCTTCGATTTCGGTGGACAAGGAATTCTTCTTGGCAGTGCGTTGTATCAAGATGGGGGAGTGAGGAAAGGAAATGGTTTCGATTACGAGCAAATTTGCTCCGACGTGTACACGCGAAACGTGGGTAGAGAGGCAGGCCCTCCTGGCGAAAGTCAGGTCGTTCTTCCTGGGAAGAAATATCCTGGAAGTCGAATCGCCGACCCTCTCCAACGCAGGCGGTACTGATCCACAATTGGATTACTTCGAAGTAGATTCTCGGCCGAGACAGTACATGACGACGAGTCCGGAATTTCACATGAAGCGCCTGCTGGCCGCAGGTTTCGGTGATATCTACCAGATTACGAAGTCCTTCCGTAAGGATGAATTTGGAAGCCACCATAACAACGAATTCAGTATGGTGGAATGGTACCGTGTGGGCATGCCGCAGGAACAGTTGATGGACGAGGTGGAAAATCTCGTGAGCTCTATCCTCGGGCATCCGCTGAACGCAAAGCGCACCCGTTGGATCGACGCCTTCAAGAACTACGCCGGCGTGGACCCGTTCTGCAGGGACCTGACGAATTTCTCGGATACGTGCGAATACCATGGCATCCCGGTTCCGGAACGCTGCGGGATGATGAGCCGCGAAGACTGGTGGGATTACCTGATGGTCTTTGTCGTAGAACCGGCACTTGCTTCCCATGGTCCGGAATTCATTACGGACTATCCGCCTTCCCAGGCCGCACTGGCGCAGACGTATGTAGACAAGGATGGCCTCACCTGGGCAAAGCGTTTCGAGCTCTTTGTCAATAAGGTGGAACTTTGCAACGGCTATACGGAACTGACGGATGCTGCCGAACAGCGCCGCCGTTTCGAAGCGGACTTGGAAATCCGTCGCAAGGCGGGCAAGCCGCTGCCTCCGCTGGACGAAAGGTTCCTCGCTGCGTTGGAATCGGGCATGCCGGAATGTTCCGGAGTGGCGCTTGGACTCGACCGCCTTTTTATGCTTGCCCTAGGGAAGGCCGAAATCGCGGATGTGATTCTTTTTCCTAGTCCTGTCGCCTAGGGCTATTAAAACAAGAGTGTAGTCATTTCAAGATGCGTTCAATTTTTGAACGCATCTTTTTTTCGTCAATGATGCCGGCGGAAATATCGACGATGTCGTCGTTGCCGTCAACCAGGTACGATACGGGCAGCACGCGGGGGTTGCCCAGGGCGTTCATGAGATCGTAGTTCCAGTGGACGGTTGTCCAGGGGATTCCCTGACCTTTCTTGAATCGCGCCGCAATCTTGAGGTTGTCGTCTTCGCTGATCATGAGGATCTTGAATCCTCTAGGCGAATAGTCTTCGTGCAGTTTCTTGAGGATGGGGATTTCGGCAATGCAGGCGGGGCACCAGCTGGCGCTCAGTACGATGAGCGTGACGTTCCCGCGCTCAAGAAAATACTCCATCTTTTCGCCGTCAGTCGTCATGGCGGTGAAGTTCGAGACGGTCGTGGGCATTTGCTGGAACGGTTTTGACTGCTCCTTGTACACATGGTAAGCAAGGATCAAAATGGTTGCCGAAACGAGTACGGCCAGCAATTTGGTGGTGATATGCCGCATATCTATAAAGAATTTATGTTTTTTTAGGGGCGTTTTAAATTATATTCTTGAATATGGCATACAATATTCAAGATCTTTTATCGGAAATGGTGAAACGAGGGGCTTCGGACTTGCACATAACGGCCGGTTCCCCACCTCTAGTCCGCCTTTCGGGCAAACTTACGCCTATTGGGACGGATAAGCTGAAACCCGACGAAACCATGCGTATGACTTACAGCTTGATGAACGAGCTGCAGAAAAAGTCCTTTGAGCAGAACAAGGAATGTGACTTTTCGTTCGGTATTGCGAACCTCGCACGTTTCCGTGCGAATGCCTACCTGCAGCGTGGCTGCGTGGCGTTGGCGCTTCGTATCATTCCGCTAGAAATCAAGACGTTTAAGGAACTGGGCCTGCCGAAGATCTTGGCCGAGTTTACAACGCGTCCCTCCGGACTTGTGCTGGTGACCGGTGCGACCGGTTCTGGTAAGTCGACGACGCTTGCCGCCATGATTGATAAGATCAACAAGGAACGTCACGACCATATTTTGACGGTGGAAGACCCGATTGAATTTTTGCACAAGCACCAGGGTTGTATGATCAACCAGCGTGAAGTCGGAAGCGATACCAACAGTTTCGCCCAGGCGCTCAAGATGGCCCTGCGTCAGGACCCCGACGTGGTGCTTATCGGCGAAATGCGTGACCTTGAAACGATCCGTGCCGCTTTGACCATTGCTGAAACGGGTCACTTGGCCTTTGCGACGCTCCATACCAACTCTTGCGTGCAGACGATTAACCGTGTGGTGGACGCTTTCCCCAAGGGCGAACAGCAGACCGTGCGTACGCAGCTTTCCTTCGTGCTCCAGGGCGTTATATGTCAGACCCTTATCCCGAAGATTGGTGGTGGCCGCGTGATGGCGTACGAAATCATGAACGTCACTCCGGGTATCCGTGCGTTGATTCGCGACGACAAGGTGCACCAGATTGAATCCATGATTGAAATTGGCCAGAAGTTCGGTATGAATACGATGAATATGTGCCTCTGCGAATTGGTGAAGAACCGCAAGGTAGACCGCTTTGAGGCGCTCGCCCGTTCTCCGAGCCCGGACCAGCTGGAACAGCTCTTCGTGAAGGAAGGAGTGTAAACGATGGCAGAATTCCTGTACAAGGCGCAAAACACCCAGGGAAACAATTTCGAAGGAACGCTTGAGGCGAAGGACAAGGCCGAAGCCGAAGCCATGCTCATGCGTCGCCGTCTGGTGATCGTGAGCCTTAAGAAAAAGCCGACTGAAATCAAGATCAAGATCGGTACCGGCATCAAGCACGAAGACTTGACCCGTTTTACCCGTATGTTCTCTTCCATGTGTTCTGCCGGTCTTCCGATGCTCCAGTGCTTGAACATCCTTGAAGAACAGTGCGAGAATCCGGAACTTAAGAGCGTCGTCCACAAGGTGACCCAGTCCATCAACGGTGGTTCGTCCTTGGCCGATGCGCTTGCTTTGCACCCGAAGGTATTTGATTCCCTTTATTGTAACATGGTGGCTGCTGGTGAAGCGGGCGGTATCCTTGAAGGGATCTTGCAGCGTCTTGCTGAAACCATGGAAAACAGTATGCGTTTGAAACGCAAGGTGAAGAAGGCGTTGACCTACCCGGTGATGGTTATCATCGTTGGTATTATCGTTGTGATTGCCCTTATGACGTTCGTTGTGCCGACGTTCGCCGAGCAGTTCGCTGCATTGGATGCGGAACTGCCTGCGCCGACCCAGGTGGTGATGAATATTTCTGATTTCCTCCGTGATAACGGTGCTTTCCTCTTTGTCGCGGTCGTATTGTTGATTGTCGGATTCAAGATGGTCATGAAGGTTCCCGCAGCGGCGTTTGCCTTCGACAAGTTCATCTTGAAGGTTCCCAAGATAGGCGACCTTCAGATCAAGTCTTCTACGGCGGGCTTCTCTCGTACTCTCGGTACGCTTTTGAATGCCGGTGTGAGCGTGATGGAAGCCTTGAAGGTCGTGGCTTCCACGGCAGGCAACAAGGTCGTGGAACAGGCGATTGGAAAGATTGCCATCGGTATTGCCGGTGGTAAGAGCATCGCGGACCCGATGACTGAAGTCGGCATTTTCCCTCCCATGGTTATCCAGATGACGGGCGTGGGTGAAAAGACCGGTAACCTCGGCGGCATGCTTTTGAAGTTGGCAGACTTCTATGACGAAGAAGTGGACGCCGCCGTGGACAGCGTCGTGAGCATGATCGAACCGTTGATCATCGTGTTCCTCGGTGGCGCGGTCGGTGGCCTCCTAATTGCAATGTATATGCCGATGTTCAGTATGGGCGACGCTATTAAAGGCTAGGAAGCCGTCGCAATAGTTCGTCACAACTCCGCTCACGTACGTTTTAGTACGCTACGCGGAGTTGTTCCTGCTCTTGCTAGGCTTCCGTACGCCTTTAATCAAGATTATTTCGCTGAAAACACTTCGCGATACTTCGTTGCAGGGCTCCTCACGTACCTTTGTACGCTACGTCGCCCTGCGCCTTGTCTCGCTTGGTTTTGAGCAAAAGCTCGTTTTAAGATTAAAATTCCGCGGCGGCGGAATTTTTTTTATGGATGCCGGATATGGCTGAAAAAACATTCGTTCAGAAGCGAGCAGGACAAAGAACGATTTGGCGTAGCGTACTTTTGTACGTGAGCCGAATCGTGATGCCGTAATGCGAAGCTTATGGACAAATGTTTAATATTCGTTTCGCGTTTGCAATGCGCTCCGGGCTCGGTGACTTCACGTCTTTCAGCGCATAGTCGATGCCGAGTTGCTGGTATTTGGCGAGTGCGAGCGCATGGTAGGGGAGAACTTCCACTTTCTCTACGTTGTGGAGTGTTGCGATAAAGTCGCGGGTGCGCGTCAGGTATTCGTCATTGTCGCTCATGCCGGGAACCAGTACGTGCCTAATCCAGATGGGCTTCTTGATTTCATCGAGGTAACGGAACATGTCGAGGATGTTCGCGTTGTCGTGACCGGTGAGTTTTTTATGTTCGGCGGGATCGATGTGCTTGATGTCCACTAGCAGCAAGTCCGTTGCGGCCATGAGCCGTTTGAACTTGCCGAAGTACGGTTCGTTACGTACAAAGTTGACGCCCGAGGTGTCAATGCAGGTATGGACTCCCGCCTCTTTCGCGGCTTCGAAAAACTCGATAAGGAAATCCATCTGCGCCAGCGGTTCGCCGCCGCTGACGGTGATGCCGCCGTCCTTGCCCCAGTAGCTTTGGTAACGCAAGGCTTTCTTGAGCAAGTCCTGAGCGGTGATCTCAAAGGAGTCTCCGCCCTTGAATTCCCAGGTCTCCGGGTTGTGACAGAACAGGCAACGCATGGGGCAACCTTGTAGAAACACGACAAAGCGTACTCCGGGCCCGTCTACCGAGCCGAAGGTCTCCAATTTATTGATGTATCCTGTCGTCATGGCGCAAATATAAATCATGTGGTGAAATTTTAAATGGGGAGGGCCGCAACAGGCCGTACAAAACGCAAAAAGGCTAAAAAATTGATACACTTGATACACTTGTGATTGTTTGGTGAGCGAATGGGGTGCATCTGGGGTTTTGTGTGAGTATCTTTAGAATCGTAACAAGAGAGGTTTACTATGAAACACGTTTACTCCTTCCCGATGGCGCTGATTGCTTCTGCAGCGATGTTTATTGCCTGCTCCGATGATGCGACCTTGACGCACGTAGAATCGTACGAAAGTCAACACGATCATTCCTTTGAAGTGAACACGGGTTCTTCTGAAACCGTCAACATGTCTTCCGAGGCGCAGATTACTTCTTCTGCCGATGTGGTGACTTCGTCCTCGTCTGTGGCGGGTCCGGTGACGTACACCTATTACGGTGCAGAACTTTCCGGTCGCGATCAGTTCAAGTATGGCCGTTTCGAAGCCCGCATGAAGATGGTCTCGATTCCGGGTTCCGTGAGCTCGATGTTCCTCTACTACGATGATTCCTGGATGAAGGATACGTATGTCTGGAACGAAATCGATATCGAAGTGATCGGCAAGGGCGGCACGATGTGGCAATCCAACATCATTACCCGTGAAGGCGATCCGGCCATTAAGTCGAATACCTCGTCCGAAAGCAAGCCGCTGCATGAATTCGGCTTTGACGCTACCGAAGACTTCCACCTGTACGCTATCGTTTGGACTCCGGAATACGTGGCATGGGAAATCGACAGTGTCGAAATCCGTCGCGATACGCTTGGAATGTCCCGCGGTTCGCACGCCGATGCCGACCAGGTGGCCTTCTTGACCGAAACGCAGACGCTCCGCTTTAACCTCTGGGCTTCGAAGAGTGTTGCCTGGGTGGGTAAGTTTACGGGTGACGAACTTGCTGACGGCCCGAAGGAACAGGTTATCGACTACGTGCGCGTCTACGCTTATGACGAAGCGACCAAGACCTTTACGCAATCCTGGCAAGATGACTTCGACGGCGATGATCTTTCGGAACATTGGGGCGTCGGCAACTGGGAAATGGAAAGGGTTGAACTCTCCTCGCTCAATGTGGTGGTGGAAGATGGCTTCTGCAAGCTGCGCTTGAGCCGCGAAGCGAACTAAGAGCTTTATTCTCCTCTAATATGCAAAACGCTCCGGACAAAATCCGGAGCGTTTTTTTTTTGCATTGTAGCGGGCAATGCCCGCCGTAAGATTACAGCACGCCGTGGCAGGTGCGGCTGATGACGTCGTCTTGCTGTTCCTTCGTGAGCGAGAGGAACTTGACGGCGTAGCCGGAAACGCGGATGGTGAAGTTCGCGTATTCGGGCTTTTCCGGATGGGCCTGCGCGTCGAGCAGCTTTTCCACGCCGAACACGTTCACGTTCAGGTGGTGGGCGCCCTGGGCGAAGTAACCGTCCATCACGGTCACGAGCTTCTGGGAGCGTTCCTCGTCGCTATGGCCGAGGGCGTTCGGGCTAATCGTCTGCGTGTTGCTGATGCCGTCGAGAGCGTATTCGTACGGGAGTTTGGCGACAGAGTTGAGCGAGGCGAGCAGGCCGTTCTTTTCGGCACCGTAGCTCGGGTTTGCACCGGGAGCGAACGGGGCGTTTGCCGGGCGGCCGTCGGGCAGGGCGCCGGTGGCCTTTCCGTAAACGACGTTACTCGTGATCGTCAAGATAGACGTGGTGGGTTCCGCATTGCGGTAGGTATGGTGCTTCTTGATCTTCGCGATGAATTCCTTGAGCAACCACACGGCGATTTCATCGGCGCGGTCATCGTCGTTACCGTACTTCGGGAAGTCTCCCTTGACCACGAAGTCCTTCACGAGGCCGTCGTCACCGCGGACCGTCTTGACCTTCGCGTACTTGATGGCAGAAAGGCTGTCGACCACATGGCTGAAGCCTGCGATACCCGTTGCGAACGTGCGGCGCACATCGGTATCGATGAGGGCGAGTTCCGCGGCTTCGTAGTAGTACTTGTCATGCATGTAGTGGATCAGGTTCAGCGTGTTCACGTAGATGCCTGCGAGCCATTCCAGCATGATGTCGTACTTGTGCATCACTTCGTTATAGTCGAGGTATTCGCTCGTAATCGGGGAGAGTTCCGGACCGATCTGCATGCCGGGTACCAGGCCGCCCTTTTCGTCCTTGCCGCCGTTGATGGCGTAGAGGAGGGCCTTTGCGAGGTTCGCACGGGCGCCGAAGAACTGCATTTCCTTGCCGGTCTGCGTTGCAGAAACGCAGCAGCAGATGCTGTAGTCGTCACCCCATACCGGGCGCATCACGTCGTCGTTTTCGTACTGGATGGAACTCGTCGTCACCGAGATGAATGCGGCGTATTCCTTGAAGTTTTCGGGCAGGCGCTTGGTGTAGAGCACCGTGAGGTTCGGCTCCGGAGAGGGACCCATATTTTCGAGCGTGTGCAAGAAGCGGAAGTCGTTCTTGGTGACCATGGAGCGTCCGTCCTGGCCCATGCCGCCGACTTCGAGCGTCGCCCACACCGGGTCACCGCTGAAGAGCTGGTTGTAAGATTCAATACGGGCGAATTTGACCATGCGGAACTTCATGACCATGTGGTCCACGAGTTCCTGGGCTTCGCTTTCGGTGAGCGTGCCGTTCTTGAGGTCACGTTCGATATAGATGTCGAGGAAGGTGGAGATACGGCCCACGCTCATGGCGGCGCCGTTCTGCGTCTTGATGGCGGCGAGGTAGCCGAAATAGAGCCACTGGAAGGCTTCACGGGCGTTCGTCGCGGGTTCGGAGATGTCGAAGCCGTAGCTGGCGGCCATCACCTTCATTTGTTGTAAAGAACGGATCTGTTCGGCGACTTCTTCGCGCAGGCGGATGACGTCGTCGGTCATGGTGCCGTCACCGATGTGGGCGAGGTCGTTCTGCTTCTGCTTGATGATGTAGTCAATACCGTAAAGGGCCACACGGCGGTAGTCACCCACGATACGGCCACGGCCGTATGTATCCGGAAGTCCCGTCAACAGGTGAGCCTTGCGGACGGCGCGGATTTCGGGAGTATAGGCATCAAACACGCCCTGGTTGTGCGTCTTGTGGTAGTCGGTAAAAATCTTGTGGAGTTCGGCGCTCGGCTTGTAACCGTATTGCATACAAGCTTCTTCGGCCATCTTGATGCCGCCGAACGGCATGAAGGCGCGCTTGAGCGGCTTGTCGGTCTGGAGGCCCACGACCTTTTCCAAGTCCTTCAGGGATTCGTTGATGTAGCCCGGCTTGTGGCTCGTGATGGTCGAGACGATGTCGGTGTCCATGTCAAGGACGCCGCCGTGCCTGCGTTCTTCGGCCTGCAGGCTCTGCAGTTCGTCCCACAATTTCTGTGTAGCGTCGGTCGGACCGGCGAGGAAGGACTTGTCCCCCTCGTAGGCGGTGTAGTTACGTTGAATAAAGTCGCGGACGTTGATTTCGTCTTGCCAGAGTCCGGTTTCAAAGCCTTTCCATGCTTCGTTCATGATTTCCTCTTTCTTCTTGCTCATGTTGTTTCTTTTTGTGCATCAATATAGCAAATAAGGGGGTGCATCCGAAGGGGGTCGTTCGGGTATATTTGACAACTTCTCGAAGGCGATTTTACGCCTTCTGAAAAAGGAGTTAGGGGGTAACTTCTTTAGGGTCAAAAGGTTATGGACTTTGATTCTATTTTAGCTTCTTGAGTTCGTGGCGCAACATGAGAAGGCCGATGATGGCGGCCCCCGTATCGGCGATGGGTTGTGCCATGAACACTCCCTTCAGTTGCAGGAATCGCGGGAGGATTAGCAGGAAGGGAATCAGCAAGATGACCTGGCGGCAAGCGTTCAGGAACATTGCCCTGAAAGCTTTGCCGGTTCCCTGGAAGAAGTTGCCGGATACCATGCCGAAGGGGATCATGAAGAACGCCGCGGCGAAGATCCTCATCGCCCAGGCAGACAGATGGATCAGCTCGGGATCGTTCGGCGCGAACGGCGTGACGAAGGCTTCGGCTTGCCACATGAGGATGGCCCACGTGCAGAACATGAAACCGCCCGCATAGATAAACGTGAACTTGAGCGTTTCCTTGACGCGGTTGTTCAGCCTGGCGCCGTAGTTGTAACCGATAATCGGTTGCGTTCCGTGGACGAATCCCAACAGCGGGAGGACGATGATGGAGACGATGCTATTGATGATTCCGAACGCAGAAATCGCCATGTCGCCACCCGAAAGGGAACCTGTCGCCTTGACGCTGATGTTGCCGTAATTCGTGAGGCTCCAGGCGAGGATGGCGTTCATCAGGCTGTTGCAAATCTGCATCACGGAAGGCGGTAGGCCGAGGATGTAGATCTTGCGGACGTAGGCAGCCTTGAGCTTCATGTGGCGCCAGCGGATCTTGATGGGCGAAGACTTCTTGACGAAGAACTGCGTAATCAGGCTGCTCGCCACCAGCTGCGAGAGGATGGTGGCCCAGGCGGCGCCTTCGATTCCCCTGTGGAACTTCATGATGAAGATCCAGTCGAGGATGATGTTCGTGACCGCACCGATGATTTCGCGGAACATCGCGGTTTTCGGATGGCCCATCGAGCGGATAAAGTGGTTCATGCCGGGCGCAATCGTCTGGAAAACGGCACCGCAAAGCAAAATGCGCATGTAGCTGCTTGCCACGGGGAGCGTCTGCTCGCTAGCCCCGAACAGCTTGAGCAGCGGGACCATGAAGACTTCGCCGAGCGTGAAGGCGAGAATCGCCATGATGATGAGCAGCGAGAACGAATTGTTCAGGATGATGCTTGCCTGGATATACTTCTTTTGCCCGAGGCGGATGGCGAAAAGCGTGTTACCGCCGACACCCACCATCATGGACATGGCCATGATGAACAGGCAGATGGGGAAACACAGCGTAATGCCCGCAATACCGAGGCTTCCGACGCCTTGACCCACGAAAAAACGGTCTACGACGTTGTATAGCGCATTTACCAGCATGCTGATAATGGCCGGAACCGAGAACTGTAGGACCAGTTTCGGGATACTTGCCGTACCGAAGGAGTTGAGGCGTTTGGAATAGAATTGGCTCATCGGCGCCCAAATTTAGAAAATCTACCGTTGGTTTTCACGGTCAATTTTCTAAATTTTCCCCCGAAAAAAATTAAAGGGATAGACTATGTCCGAAAAAATGACTTCCGCGCAGGTGCGCGAATCTTTCATCAAGTTCTTCGAATCCAAGGACCACCTCTTCGTGCGTTCTTCGCCGGTGGTTCCGCACGACGACCCGACGCTCATGTTCACGAACGCGGGCATGAACCAGTTCAAGGCCATCTTCCTGGGCGACAATCCGAAGGGCTGGAAGCGCGCATGCAACAGCCAGAAGTGCCTCCGCGTGTCCGGTAAGCACAACGACCTCGACGTGGTGGGCCGCGACAACTACCACCACACTTTCTTCGAGATGCTCGGTAACTGGAGCTTCGGCGACTACTACAAGAAAGAAGCCATTTCCTGGGCCTGGGAACTCCTCACCGAAGTTTGGAAGCTCCCGAAGGAACGCCTCTTTGCGACTGTCTATCAGGACGATGACGAAGCTTGGCAGATTTGGAAGGACGTGTCTGGTCTTCCGGATGACCGCATCATGCGCTTCGACGCCCACAGCAACTTCTGGGAAATGGGCGACACCGGTCCGTGCGGCCCGTGTTCCGAAATCCATTACGACCGCGGCGACCTCGCTACCCAGGCCGAAACGTTCAAGGACCCGATTAAGGGCGTGAACGGCGAAAACGACCGCTACATCGAAATCTGGAATAACGTGTTCATGCAGTACGAACGCGTGAGCGATGGCTCTTTGATTCCGCTGAAGGCCAAGAACGTCGATACCGGCATGGGCTTCGAACGTATCTGCGCTATTCTCCAGGGCAAGACCAGCAACTACGACACCGACGTGTTCACCCCGATCATTTCGAAGATCGCTGAACTCTCTGGCGTTCCGTACAACGATGGCGAAGCCGGCACCCCGCACCGCGTGATTGCCGACCACATCCGCGCTATTTCTTTCGCTATTGCTGACGGCGCTCTTCCGAGCAACGAAGGCCGTGGCTACGTGCTCCGCCGCATCTTGCGCCGCGCGAGCCGCTTTGCCCGCCTCCTCGGTCAGAAGAAACCGTTCATTTGCCAGCTCGTGCAGGTGCTTGCCGACACGATGGGCGATGCCTTCCCGGAAATCCGCGAACGCAAGGAATTCGTCGCCTCCGTCATCAAGAGCGAAGAAGAAAGCTTCATCCGCACGCTCGACGCCGGTCTCGAACGCTTCGCTGCCATCTCTGCTGACCTCAAGAAAGGCGACAAGATTCCGGGCGACAAGGTGTTCCTCCTTTACGATACCTACGGATTCCCGCCGGACCTCACTGGCATCCTCGCCGAAGAAAAGGGCCTCCTCATCGATGAAGAAGGCTACAACAAGTGCATGGACGAACAGAAGGAACGTGCCCGCGCCAACATGAAGCAGGGCATCAACACCATGGGCACCGAAGGCTGGACGCAGTACAGCGAAGAAAGCACCAAGTTCGTGGGTTACGAACTCTCCGCTTGCGAAACGAAGGTCGTTCGCTGGCGCGAAGACAAGGGCGTTTTGAGCATCGTGCTCGAGACCTCTCCGTTCTATGCCGAAATGGGTGGCCAGGTCGGTGACAAGGGAACGCTCGTTTCCGCTGACCTCGAAATCGACGTGTTCGACACCGTGAAGGTGAACGACACCGCTCTTTGCCGCGGCAAGGTGAAGAAGGGTACGGCAAACGAAGAAACGATGGGCGCCGTGTTCATGGCTACCGTCGACAACGAACGCCGTAGCGACATCCGCAAGAACCACTCCGCGACCCACTTGCTGCAGGCCGCTCTCCGTGAAGTGCTCGGCACCCACGTGCAGCAGCAGGGTAGCTTCGTCTCGAACGAAGTGCTCCGCTTCGACTTCAGCCACTTCAATGCGATGACCGCCGAAGAAATCCAGAAGGTCGAAGACATCGTGAACGCCAAGGTGATGGAATGCTTGCCGGTCAACACCCAGGTGATGGGCGTGGACGAAGCCAAGGCGAGCGGTGCCATGGCCTTGTTCGGTGAAAAGTACGGTGACGAAGTCCGCGTGGTGAAGATGGGCTGCGCCAATGAAGAATTCTCCAAGGAACTCTGCGGTGGCTTGCACGTGCAGAATACCGGTAACATCGGCCTCGTGAAGATTGTTTCTGAATCCAGCGTGTCCGCCGGTGTGCGCCGTATTGAAGCCGTCACTGGCCGTAACGCTTTGATGTTGCTCCGTGCCGGTACGCAGATTCTTACCGCTCTCCGCGAACAGCTTCGCTGCAAGGATGCCGACGTTCTTGACCGTATCCAGCAGACTTTCGCCAAGACGCAGAACCTCGAAAAGAGCCTGCAGTCCGTGAAGCTCGAACTCGCGACGCTCGCCGCTGCCGAAGTGCTGAAGGGCGCCATCAACGTGGTGGGAGTGAACCTCTTCGTCCGCGAATTCTCCATGCCCGACGAAAAGTTCAAGGACCTGCTCGACGGCGTCCAGAACAAGCTTGCGACCGACTCCGTGGCCGTGATCGCCAACAAGGGCGAAGGCAACGGCAGCATCGCCGTGATGGTCGGCAAGGACGTGCAGGCCAAGGGCATCAAGGCCGGCGACCTGGTGAAGGATCTCGCAGCCGCTTGCGGCGGTAAGGGCGGTGGACGTCCGGACCGTGCCCAGGCCGGTACTCGCGAACCCGAAAAGATCTCCGCTGCGATTAGCAACGCCAACAACTGGATCCGTGCCAAGTTGGGTGCTTAATTAAATAGCGCAACATTAACATGTCTCCCCCGACTTGGTCGGGGGTCTCTTTTTCAAAAGGCGACTCTCGCAATAAGCGGAGCGCTTTTTTTTATATTTAAATTCACATTTTTGAAATTGCCCAAAATGGAATGTTTAATGAAATGTCGAATAAATAACTTTTTTATTTATGTGGCCATTGCCGCACTGATTGCGGCTTGTGGCGATGATAGTTCTAGCAGTTCTAACGAAGTATTCTATAATACCAACTTTGAATATGGAACACTGATTGATGTCCGCGACGGGCAGAGTTATAGGACTATACCTATTGGTAGTCAAGTTTGGATGGCGGAAAATTTGAACTATGCATCGGATTCAAGTTGGTGCTACAACGATGATCCTAAAACCTGTGAGAATTTTGGTCGCCTGTATAGCTGGAATGCCGCTTTAAATGCATGTCCGGAAGGATGGCACTTGCCCAGTAGGGCTGAATGGTGGACGCTGGTTGTAAATGTAGGCGGAAGTTCTGTTGCTGGAATAGCATTGAAATCAACCTCGGTTTGGGTTACTGGTTATGAAAGAGATGGAATAGACAGTTATGGTTTTTCCATCCTGCCTAATGGGTACAAAGATTCTAGACAACAATATTATGGCAATCGTTCGAGTGCTAGTTTTTGGTCGGTTTCTGGCAAAAGCAGTAATGATACAAATGCTTATGGTTTCTATATAGGTTATAATTACGGCCCGTCTATAGGTGATGCTAATAAAGATGGAGCTTTATCAGTGCGTTGTCTCCAGGATATGTCTGGTGCCGAACAGATAGAGGGGACACTGACAGATTTACGTGATGGACAAACGTATAGAACGGTTGTCATTGGTAGTCAGGTTTGGATGGCGGAAAATTTGAACTTTGTCTTGGATTCAAGTGTATGCTATCTGAATGAGACAGAGTATTGCGATAAATATGGACGTCTGTACAAGTGGGTTGATGCTGTAAATGTATGTCCTGCAGGTTGGCATCTTCCTGATACAACAGAATGGAAAATTCTTTTTTCCGCTGTGGATGGTGGGCCTGAATATGCTGGTATAGAACTAAAGTCTGTTTCCGGTTGGGAAAACGATTTTAACTATGAGAGCGATGGAGATCTTTATGGTTTTTCTGCGCTTCCTGCAGGATATCGAATTCCTAGAAGCGATTTTATTCAATATTACTATGACGGTATCGATCCTGTTGCTATAATTCCCAGTAATGTCACCGTTTTTTTTGATAAAGAAAAGTATGGTGCTTTTTTTTGGTCGGTTACGGAGGGTCTTGGCGATAAAGCTTTCAGCATGCGTTTATTGACCCGAGATCTGGGGGCTTATTTAGGTGCTTATTACGATAAGGAGAGCGCATTCTCTGTTCGTTGCGTAAGGGATTGACTTGCGCCTTGCTTGGAATTAAAAAGAAAGCCGCGACTAAAATCGCGGCTTTTTCTATGACTTAGACAAATCAGGTTTACCTGAGCGTAATTCTCTGCATTAGGCTCTTGGCGCCATCGCGCACGCGAACCAAATACAGACCTTCTGCAATGCCCTGCAATTCTACGGAACCCTTCACGTTCTTTGCGCTGAACACCGGGCGGCCCTGCATGTCGAATACGTCAACCGTCGCGGCGGTAGAGCCTGTCACGAACAGCGTGTGCCCGGCAACATGCAGGGAGAGCGTTTCGAGATGGGCGTTGCGCGATAGAACCTGTGTCGAGTCGCCGACATCGGTTGAATCCGTCCCGGTGGTGTCTATCGGATCGACAATTTCTATGTTGCCATACGGGGAGACTACGTTTGCGGCCGGGTGCTCCTTGAGGCTCACCATGATGCTGTCGTAAGCGGGCTTCGGCTTGTATTGCTTGTCGTAAAGGAGCCCTTCTGTTTTGCCCTGCTGTTCGTCGAGCCAGCTGTGCGCGTCGGTTAATCCCCAGATCACAAATTCGCCCATATTCGGTTCTTCGAGGAACACGTCCATGAACTGGCGGTATAGATGGCCTTGCTTGGCGTAGTCTGCGGCGGTGAGCTGCCCGGCGGAACCCTTCGGGAAACCGATGTCGAGTTCGGTGATGTTTAGCGTTACGTCGAGTTCCGCGAGCGCCTTGGCCAAGGCGCGAACGTTCTGCGGAGTTGTTTCGTGAGCGATTTCGATGTGCGTCTGCGTGCCTACGCAGGTGATGGGAATGCCGTTTGCCTTCCAGCGCTTCACCTGTTCTACGACAAAGCTTGCCTTGGAGCCTTCGCGCAGGCCCCATTCGAGGGAGTAGTCGTTATAGCAGAGTTCGGCATCTGGGTCGGCTTTGTGGGCCCATACGAATGCGGAATCCAAGAACTCGGCACCGATGCCTTCGTACCATACGGAGTTCGTGGAACGCCAGCCGGCGTTGTACTCGTCGTTCACGGCCTCGTTCACCACGTCCCATTCGGCGACCTGCCCCTTGTAATGGCCGACCACCTTTTCGATGTGGTTCTTGAGTACCGCGAGCAGTTTGTCTTTTTGTCCGGCGTAATTGCTGCTGACCCATCCGGCAACCTGGCTGTGCCAGGCGAGGGCGTGGCCGCGTACGCGAATCTTGTTGGCCTGTGCGTACTTGACCATCTTGTCGCCTTTTTCAAAACTGAATTCGTTTTCAGCGGGTTCGGTGGCGTCGAACTTCATCTCGTTTTCGGCGACCACGACGTTAAACTGCGTCTTGTGAATTTCTTCGAATTCCGGTTCGATCGCGTCGTTGAACCATTCGCTGTTCAGGATGGTGCCGATAAAGCGGCCGCGTTCCTGCGCGAGCTGCCTGATGGTGGGTTCTGCGGCAAGGGCGTCTGTGACGCCTGTCCCCAAAAGTGCGGCTCCAAGCGCAAGCTTAGAAAGCCTAGTAAACATTTCCATTAAATATCCTCCAATATTGTTCCTAAGAAAAATACATAAAAAATGCGAATGCGCCACAAAAAAAGCCGCGAATCGAATCGCGGCTTTTGGTGCAATCTAGAGAACGATTTACTTGATTGCGATTTTCTGTGTCAGGTTCGTCGAGCCGGAACGTACACGTACGATGTACAGGCCTTCAGAAACGCCCTTCAGTTCCACGGAGCCGTTCACGCCCTTGGCGCTGAATACGGGGCGACCCTGCATGTCGAATACGTCGACCTTCGCGGCAATCGCGCCCGTAACAGAGAGCGTACGGCCGGCGAAGTGCATGGAGAGCGCTTCGAGGCTGCCGTAGTGGGCGAAGGCCTGCTTCGAGGTGTCCTGGGCGGTCGTGTCCGTCTTGGTGGTGTCGGTCTTGGTCGTATCCGTTTTAGTCGTGTCCGTCGTCGTGGTGTCCTGCTTGGTCGTGTCTTGAGGCGGCTCAAACGTCTGGAGGCGCACCATGATGCTGTCGAATGCCGGTTTCGGATTCAGGTTGTCGTCATAGATAAGGCCTTTCTGCCTGTTCAGGCCGCTGAGCCAGCTCCACTTGTCGGATACGCCCCAAATCAGGTAGGTGTCCGCATTCGGTTCTTCGAGAATGATGTCCAGGTATTCGCGGAAAGTCTTTCCCTGGCGTTCGAGATCGCTCTTGCTGACGTTAATGCCGCTCTTGAAACCGATGTCAAGTTCGGTGATTTTCAGCTTGACGTTCAGCTTTGCAAGTTCCTTGGCGAGGGAGCGGAGGCTATCCGGCGAACCGATAAAGTGCTTGTCGGTGGTGGTGTCTTCCACGTGGGTCTGGGAACCCACGCAATGGATAGGAATGCCGTTTGCGACCCAGCGCTTCACCTGTTCCAGCAAGAAGCCGGCCTTGGCTTTGGAATTGATGCCCTGTTCAAGGTTGTAGTCGTTGTAGCAGAGTTCTGCATCCGGGTCGACGGCGTGCGTCCATACGAAGGCGGAGTCGATGAATTCAGGACCGATACCTTGGTACCAGACGGATTGGCCGCGCCACTGGGGTTCGTTGTTGCTGATGGCTTCGTTCACCACGTCCCATTCGTCAATTTGGCCTTTCCAGTGTCCGACCACCTTTTCGATATGGTTCTTGAGGACTCTGAGAAGTTCTTTTTTATTGCCACTGTACTTCTGGCTTACCCAGCCCGGAACCTGGCTGTGCCAGGCGAGGGCGTGGCCGCGGACGCGCATGCCGTTGGCCTTGGCGTACTTGACCATCTTGTCGCCGTTGTTGTAATTGAACTGGCCTTCGTTCGGTTCGGTGGCGTCGAACTTCATCTCGTTTTCGGCAACGACGATGTTGAACTGCGTCTTGTGAATTTGTTCGTAATTGCCGGGAAGCTGCCCGCTGAACCATTGCGAGTTCAGGATGGCGCCGATGTAGATGTTGTTTTTCTCGGCCAGAGATCTGAGGGTTTCGTCTGCAGCAAGGGCGTTTGCGGCGCCCAGGCACAGGAGGGATGTGCCAAGCACAACCCCTGCCAGGGTTTGTTTCGTACTCATTGTTACTCCTATGTGTTTCCCCTAAACACAATCAACCGCAACAAAAAAATAAACTAAAAAGAGGTAAAGAGTTGTAAAAAATGAAAAAAGGCGTTGTAATGCTTTAAATGCCCATTTTTTCGAAATATTGGCGTTCTTTGTCCAAATTTAGCCCCGGAATAGCCTGTTCCAGCTCTAAGGCGAGGGCGCAATTTCGCTTTGCGAAGGCGATGCTTTCGGGGCTTTGGGGGTCGGCTATGCGGTGGTGCGCCCCCTTTAGGAATTTCTCGATGCGCCCTATATCCGTATGGGTCGTCTCGTCGCAATAGGTGTTGACCATGCGTTCGAAGATATATTCCTCGGCGGTCTTGGACAGGTGAACCATGTCGCTGTCATAAAAGCGGTAGTCGCGCAGTTCGTCCATCACGATTTCGTAGCTCGGGAAGTATGTCGCCGGCGATGCGACGCCGTTGGATTCGCACTTTACGATTTCGTTTACGGCGAGCAACAACGTCGCCTTGGAAAGGCTGTTGCCGTGGGCGCCGTCGCCCATGTGCCGTAACGGCGATACGGTAAAGACGGTATGGATGCCGGGACGAATCTTGTTAAGGCTTTCGACGATGTCGCGGATGGCGTTGGCGGCTTCGTCTACGGGAACCATGCGTCGCTCGAATAGCGTGGAATCCTGCCTATGGCAATTCGCGACGGGTTCTCCCGTCGACTTGAGGAAGTACACGAATGCGGTGCCGAGCGTGATGAAGGCGACGTCGGCCTTCTGCAGGAATTCGAGTGCCTGCGCGCTCCCGGCGTTCAGCTTTTCGATGCATTCTTCGCGGGTCGGAGCTGAAAGCGAACTGTGCGCGTCGAAACTGTGCCAGAGCTTGTCGCAACGTTCGTCCTGGAAAACGTCGCTGTCGCCAAACGTTTTGCCGCCTGCTATACCGCGGAGCTGCCGCGCGATGGAAAGCGGGTTGTAGACGGTGCCGAAGGGGTTTGCGAGCACGTTGAACTTTCGGGCGGAAAACTGCGCCGAGATGTTGTCCGCGAAACACGAACCGAAGAACGCGAGGTTCTTGGTGTAGTCGATCTTGAAAGACGCTTCGGGCGTTGCCACTTTGGTGAAAAGCTCCATGCCTTAAATATAGGTAAAGATGGACTGTGGCCCCGTTTATTTGTTTTTGTGTTGCGGAAAAAGCATATTTTTTTATGATTTTAACTATAACCTTTGAAATTTTAATAAAAACGCAAATCTTGTATTGTAAAATAAGTTGACTTTTGTTTATTGGTAGGTATATTTAGAGAGGAAAGGGGCCAGGAATCTGGACAGGGACCTGGACCCGGCTATAGGAGGAATAAAATGAAAGATATTTTCGAATATACGAGCTACCGCCAGTATATTGCGGATTTTTACGCCGAAAAGAAGGTGAAGTCCGCATTTACCTGGCGTGAATTTGCGAAGCTGACGGGATTCTCGTCTTCGGTCCATTTGAAGTACGTGAGTGAGGGGCGCTTCAACCTTGGCGAAGAGGCCGTGGGTCGCGTGGCCAAGGCGATGGGGCTTAGCGGGAACCGGCTGGAGTATTTTCGCGCGATGGTCGAGTTCGACCATGCCGGCACGGACAATGTGAAAAAAGAAATTTTTGGCAGGATGCTCTCCATTGCAAAACAGAGCAACGCCAAGGTTATCGAGGGCGATGCTTTCCGCTATTTCGACAGCTGGAAAAATCCGGTGCTCCGTGAACTTGCTCCGTCCATGCCGGGAGCAAAACCCTTGGCGCTTGCGCGTGCCTGCCGCCCCAAGGTCAGTGCGGCCGAGGTAAGCGAATCGCTGAACTTCCTCATCAAGGCAAACCTGCTCCAGAAGGACGAAGACGGCAATTACGTGCAGACCGACAAGTACGTGACGGCAGGGCCGATGGAGGCGGCTCCTGTTGCCATCCGCGGTCTGCACCGCCAGATGGGAGAATTCGCGCTCGATGCGATCGAGGGCGTGCCGCAGGCGAAGCGCCATTTCTCGGGCGTGACCTTGGGTATCACACAAAAGGCCTACGACGAAATTGTCGCCGAGGCAGACGCCTTCCGCAGGAAGGTCATCGAAATCGCCACTAGGGATAACGAGACGGACGAGGTGTACCGCCTGAACATCCAATTTTTCCCGATGACGGACAAGAACGGTTTTAAAAAAGGTTAGGAGGATAATATCATGAAACGAATCATTCGAAACACGCTGTTGAGCGATTTTGTCGGGGCGGCGTTCTGCCTGATCGTGGGCATTGCTCTTGTCCTGATGTACACGGGTTGTTCCGAAGACAAATCCGTGGCCGGAGGAGCCTCCGAAGAGCCGAGCGGCCTGGCGCAGCTTGAAAACATCACGGTTGCGGCTCGTGCGTATTATGCGCCGGGGAAAGGCGATGGCTTGGATTCCGGGGACGTAGAGGTTAGTGTTTTGGGGAATGTCTTTGCGACTAATAGTAAAGTCTTTCTTACCGAACTTGATTCCACAACCATGGATTTGCTGAATGACACGTCTTATTCATCGCAGATAACGACATCGCCATGTGGCTTGGTGATGGATACGTTGCGGGACGAGTGGGACCCTTGCGATGGGTATAGCGTCAATGAAGGCGGTACCGTGCAATTTGAGGGAATTTCGTTGAAAAGCCCCATTGTCCTGCTGAAGGCGATTTCCGGGCCGGTTTGGCTAGAATCAATTGTAGATGTGCGGGATTCCGGAACATTTGCGATTAATGCTTTAACCCATGTGGCGGCCAATCGCATCCGGAACTTGGTTAAGTCTGGCATGTCGTTTTCTTCGGCAAGGGCGCAGGCCGATGCTGAAATCAAGAATTCATTTGCGTTTGGTGATGCGTCGCAAGAATCCTTTATGCGGAAGGCCTTTGATGAGACGTTCTCGTTTGATTTGTTGGATATGTTAAGAGTCGTATTTGGCGGAACGGGGAGTGTTGCTGGATTCCCGAATTCGCTAAAGGAGGCTTTTGCTTTTGACATTGAATTATCTTTTGTCTTGGCTGTTTTGCAGTTCCCCTCTATTGCATTCGAAAGGCTCGGCGATAGTGCCGCCCTGTATTACCAGGAATGCCTGCGAGAAAAGTTCTATTATGCAAACTTGCTAGCGTCTGTGTTTGGCTATGGGGAATGTTCGGCCGAAAAAGAGGGCATGGTTGCCGATATTACGGGAGAACGGTTTGAATTGGAGTGTGCGGACGGCTCTTGGGATTTTGTTGTTCGCGGAAGGAATGCCGCAGTCGTCAATCACACGTTCGGAACGATGACGGATTCCCGTGACGGCAAGACTTACAAGACGGTGACCATTGATTTGGACGGGACGTCGCAGACTTGGATGGCCGAAAACTTGAAGTATGAGGCGGAAGGATCGAAATGCTTTTTTGAAGAAAGTTTTACGGGGGAAAGATCCTTCTGTGCCTATGGACGCATGTATTCGTTCCCGCACATGTTGGATTCGATATACTTCAATTACACCTCGGAGGAGGGCTGTGTCGACCAGGTAACGGCGAAGTACTTGGCAGATCAGCTAACGGAATTCGAAAATGCGGATTCCTCGTACTGGGCAGAAGAGGCTCGGGCACGGGCGAGAGAAGATTGTAGCTATATATTTGAAGAAAAGGACTACAAAGATGATGCAGAGAACGTGAAATGGGATATGGTTGCCGATTCGTTGGATGTCTTGGACTTTAACGTGTGCCCTGATGGGTGGCGTGTGGCGCGATACGAGGATTGGGATGCGCTGTTCTCGTTCCTGAGAGACCGCTTCGGTGTTGAGCCGGGATTTGAAACGAATCTGTTGTTGTCGTCTTACGGAAATCCGACTGGGTTTGGTATGGACTTGGTTGTCGTTGTGCGCGGAGGTGACGGTTTGTACAAGTTCCAGCTGAAAAAGGTGAATACCCTGTTTGCGCCGTCGGTAGTGCCTGAAGCTGTTCGTAATGCAGCGCCGTATAGTTATGCGGATACGGAAGTGCTTGGTGCTATGAATTATATGGCGATGAGTGCAGGGGGAAGGGTGTACAGGCATTATGAACTTCAACATTTTTATGGCAGGCCGAGTGTGGGATTTGTCCGCTGCATCAAGGAATAATCGCTCCCCGAAAAAAGTCTCTCTATGGGGGTAGGAGGAAAGGGAGGCGGGCTTCGGTCCGCCTTTCTTTTTTACTTATGGCATATTGTGAAAATTATTAATTTTTAAAAAGCTTTATAAAAAAGCTTATTTTTTTATAAAAATTAAGATTTTATATTGTAGACTATTGACTTTTTAATTTTTTGGTGGTATATTTCTTTTCAGGGACAGATTGGAGGCTTGCCCTCCATCAATTTTGGGGAGGAACAATGAAATCATTGCTTGAATACACAAGCTACCGCCAGTATATCGCGGATTACTATGCCGACAGAAAGGCGAAGTCCGCGTTCTCTTGGCAGGAGTTTGCCAAAGCGGCGGGGTTCACGTCGCCGGTTTATCTTAAATACGTAAGCGAGGGGCGCTTCAACCTGAGCGCATCCGCCGCGGAACATGTGGCCGAGTCCATGCACCTGGCCGAATACGAACGCGCGTTCTTTGTCGAGTTGGTCAAGTTCGACCATGCAAAGAACGATACGGAGAAAAGGGCGGCGTTCAGCGCCATGCTTTCGATTGCCGAAAAGCACAAGGCGAAAGTCGTGGACGCGGAATCGTTCCGCTTTTTCGAAAGCTGGAAGAATCCGGTGCTCCGCGAACTGGCGCCCGCGATGCCGGGGGCAAAGCCGCTTGCGCTTGCGCATGCCTGCCGTCCGGAAATCACCGCGGCCGAAGTCAGCGAGTCGCTGAATTTCTTGGTGAAGGCGGACCTGCTCCGGAAAGACAAGGACGGTAATTACAAACAGACCGACAAGACGGTAACGACGGGCCCGATGGACTTTACTCCGCTCGCGGTCCGCGGGTTGCACCGCCAGATGGGCGAAATCGCCCTGGACGCCATCGAGGGCGTCGCACAGGATGAACGTCATTTTTCGGGTCTTACGCTTGGTATCACGCGGAATGCCTACGAAGAAATCGTGCGGAAAATCGCCGAATTCCGTAAGGAACTCATCGCGATTGCGACGCGCGAACCTGCAACGGACGAGGTTTATCGTTTGAACGTGCAGTTCTTCCCGATGACAAAAAAGAGTGTAAACAAAAAGGGTTAGGAGGGTACCATGAATAAGATGATTAAAAACACGCTGCTGCGTGATTTTGTAGGGGCGACGATCTGCCTTGTGATGACGTTTGCGCTCCTTATGATGTTTTCGGGTTGTTCCGAAGACTCCAAGTCCGTCGGCTCGCTCGGCGGAGCCGAAGAAGAAACGGGTGTTTATGCCGGTCTGGAAAATTTGACGATTTCCGGGATGGCCCGAATAGCTACGGAGAGCCAAGGCGTAGGGGGCCCACAGATTGACATGCGGGGTCTTGAAGAAGGAACCGTAATTGCCCTTTATGAACTTGATTCTGTATCGTTCATGGAAACGGGCGTCGTGCTTAAAGATTCCATCGTGAATGACAGCGGAGACTTCTCGTTCCAGAATGTGACCTTGACAAGTCCATACGTCCTGATTACGGCAGAAAGACCCGCTCCTGAAACTGAATACGCCTATAGCGTCTTTGCAGATGTACGCGATACGGGAAAAATACAAATTAACGTATTGACGCATCTGGAGGCCTTGCGCTCCCTTCATCTTGTGAAAACGGGAATTGAGTTTTCACAAGCAAAGCAACAGGCTAGAACAGAAGTCTTGAACGCTTTTGGCATCTATGGATTGTCTGATAATATCATGAACGAAGACCCCATGGAATATGCGGCGATGCTTTATGCGCTTTCGCTCGCCTTGCCTACGTTTGACTGTACAGGTGTACCTCCTGAAAACCTGATATTTGGAGGGGAGCCTCTCAAAAGGCTTTTTGACGCCATTGCCGAGCATGGCTCGTTCCAAAATATTGATGCATCAGTGGATTCAGGTTTCGTTGATAACATTAATGCCGTTATCAGCTCTGTGCAACTCATATTGGCCGTTCCGTATGAATACTTCGAAAAAAATGGAGAAAACAATGTTCGTTATTACTGGATGCGCGAACGAATAGTGGAATATTTGGCGAATATGCTGTCTGCTGTATTTGGCATTGGACGCTGCGATCAAGCTCACGAAGGAAAGACTTTCGACGCTCCTAAACCAGATTATAGTCAATCCTGTATTGCAGATTACGGTTTGGTTTGCCGCTCAGGAAGCTGGTGGGTAACGATGTTCGAAAAGGAACATGCCGAAGGGACGATGACAGATGCGCGCGATGGAAAAACGTACAAGACGGTCTCCTACCTTATCGATGGGGACTCGGTGACTTGGATGGCGGAAAACCTGAGATTCGATGCACAAGAGGGTTCGTCGTGCGATGAAAAATGGAGTTTCGCCGAAGGCTGCTTCTATTCGAACGAAGCTTTGGCGGATAACGTGTGTCCTGATGGATGGAGGGTGCCAAAATTGACTGATTGGGAGAAACTCCTGTCGTCTGTACAAGATTATTATGCCGTTCCCGAAAGCGCTGTACCGTTTTACCTATTTGACATGGCGGATTTGGGAAATCCCATGGGTTTTGGATTGACGGCACAAATGGATTCTTATACAGCAAGATTGGCGATGGATCCGGATGAAAACATTGGGGAGCCGAACGCCCAAAACACCGTCAATTTATCTCTAGTGGCGGGATATGGATTTTCGGCATCATCAGGAAAGCTGCCTGTCCGCTGCATCAAGGAGTAGTTTTCTCGTAGTCAAGAAATTCTCTCTATGGGGGTAGGGGAAAGGAAGGCGGGCTTCGGCTCGCCTTCTTTTTTTTTCGGATCGCGATGGCCGTCCGCGCCATTTTTTCTCTAAAAATTAATTTGTACGTATTATAGAAAATGCCAATTTTTTAAATAATGGTGTAAAAAATGCCTTTTTTTGAAAAAATTTTAATTTTTTTTATTATAACTATACCACTTTCTAAAAAAATGTGGTATATTAATGGTGGGGAGGGTCCGAAACCGGACCCTATTAGGAGGAACAATGAAAGATGTACTAGAATATTCGAGCTACCGCCAGTACATCGCGGATTATTACGCCGAGAAAAAGGCCAAGTCCGCTTTTACATGGCAGGAGTTCACACGGGCGGCGGGATTTTCTTCGCCGATTCACCTTAAATACATAAGCGAAGGGCGTTTTAACCTGAGCGACGATGCTGCGAAGCGCGTGGCCCAGGCCATGCATCTTGTCAATTTCGAACAGGAATTTTTTTGCGAGATGGTCAAGTTTGACAACGCAAAAAAAGATGCAGATAAAAAAGCGCACTTCAAGAAAATGCTCTCGATTGCCGAAGCGCACAAGGCTAAGATTCTGGAGGGAGATGCCTTCCGCTATTTTGAAAGCTGGAAGCACCAGGTTCTCCGCGAATTGGCTCCCGCGATGCCCGGGGCGAAGCCGCTTGCGCTCGCCCATGCGTGCCGCCCGGATATTACTGCAGCCGAGGTGACCAAGGCGCTGAATTTTTTGGTCAAGGCGGGCTTGCTAAAAAAAGACGAAGAAGGCCGTTATATGCAGACCGACAAATACGTGACGACAGGTCCTATGGACGTGACGCCCGTGGCGGTCCGCGGGTTGCACCGCCAGATGGGCGAAATCGCGCTTGATGCCATCGAGGGCGTCTCGCAGGATAAACGCCACTTCTCGGGCCTTACGCTTGGCATCACGCAGGATGCCTACGGAGAAATCGTGCGGAAGATCGCTGAATTCCGTAAGGAGCTCGTCGCGATTGCGACGCGTGATTCAGCAACGGATGAAGTCTATCGCTTGAACGTGCAGTTCTTCCCGATGACGAAAAAGAGTGTAAACAAAAAGGGTTAGGAGGATACCATGAATAAGATGATTAGAAACACGCTGCTGCGTGATTTTATAGGGGCGACATTCTGTCTGGTAATGACGTTTGCGCTTCTGATGATGTTTTCGGGCTGTTCCGAAGACTCTAAGTCTGCAAACTCGCTTGGCGGCGCCGGGGAAGAAACGGGGGTTTATGCATTCAGCAACCTGACAGGAACCTCCATGCGTATTTCTTATGAAGCGTCTTCGGATTCGGTGCTGGTTTCCAGTCAGCTTTGGGCTGGTTACATGGTGAGGATGACTGAACTCGATTCTGTGACTCTTGATACTACGGAAAACATCTATTATAGCTCGCTTACGGATTCCTCGGGAAAGTTCTCGTTCGACAGCGTTTCGCTGCACAGTCCCTATGTCCTATTGGAGTTGTCTCCCATGTCTGACATAAATTGGTGGGAAGAAGATCTGGATTGGTATTATGTGTACACAAGTAAGCCTGCTCCGTACCGCACGGTTGTCGACCTGCGTGAAACGGAAGACATCTCTATCAACGTGATGAGTTCTCTGGAAGCTTACCGCCTGCTCTATTTGGTCAAGCAAGGGACGGACTTTGGTGCGGCAAAGGCGCAGGCCGACCGCGATGTGATGGATGCTTTCGGTTTTTATGACACTCCGTTCCGTTATGGAGGATACACTTATTACTCTATGAATGCGGATATGGATGCTGTCTATTTTGTGAGCATTTTCACCGGATCTTCCGGTCGATGCATCAATCAGCAGGCGATTGACGTTTTTGCAACGAAGGGATCTTTTGTCGATGTTCCCGATTCAGTCAAACAAGGCTGTAAAGGATCTATGGCTCCTGCGCTTTGGTATGGGGGGAATATTGATGAGGAAGACAGGAATATGTACGGCAATTTCCTCTCGAGCCTCTATGGACTGGGCAAGTGTTCGGACGAAAAGGAGGGCGATTCGTTGGAACTGGAATTCCTTGGCCCTGAATTGGCCCTCAAGATAAAATGTACGTCGGGTGATTGGTATGCGACGGCCTTCCGGACGATGCAGGAGGAAATTCTGCGCACGGAAGGAACCATGATCGATGAGCGCGATGGAAGGACTTACAAGACGGTCTCCTATACTTTCAATGGGATAACGCAAACCTGGATGGCGGAGAACTTGGTCTATAGTAGCGAGTCCGTAAAGCCTGTTCTCGACAGCGCTTCTGTTGATGGACTGAAGGAGGGCGCGGCTGGTGCAATTCGAACTGAGGTGCGTCGCCAACAATTACCAGAAGATTCTTTGGATTGGAAACCGTTGATTGTTAATGGTTGCTGGTATTGTACGTTTGATAGTTCGTATTGGGACACCTATGTCGAGTACAAGTGGTACGAAGCGATGGGGCTGGATTCGTCCATGGTGCCTATGAATGGTGACTATATCGATTTCGACAAGATTGTTGCCATGGTGGATTCCGTCGAAAATGAGAAGGGCGTTTATCAGGGATTGTGCCCGGATGGTTGGAGGCTCCCCAAGGCGGAAGATTGGGTCAATCTGTTCAAGCAGGCTTATAGGTCCGAAGGGGCTATCGTCGAGGAACAGGATAAAAACTGGGTGGTGGGGGCATTTTATTTGTCAGATCTTGGTTTTGGACCTTTGAGTACGGAGGATTTCGTTGTCCGTCCGCAAGATGCAGAAGGGGCCCTTAAATTTGACGTGCAAAAGGTATACGGCATCGAGTTCCATTCGAATTTGAAATTTGAATGGAATGGACCTGATTATATGCGCCCGGATAGGATGATGTCCGTCCGATGCATCAAGGAATAGCCTTTTTGTAGTCTAAAAGTTCTCTCTATGGGGGTAGGAGGAAGGGAAGGCAGGCTTCGGCCTGCCTTCTTTTTTTTCGGGTCACGGAGCCTGCTTGGTGCTAAAAAATGGTCTGTGTTTATTGTAAAAATACGCCTATTTTTGATGATTTTTTGAGGAAATAGCGAAATTTTGTAAAAATCAATAATTTTTTATTGTAAATCTATTGACTTTTTTAATTTTTTAGTTTATATTCAAAAATGGGGAGACGGCAGGGCGTTGGTGCTCGAGAGCCGTCGGTTAGGAGGGTTGATGAAAGATGTTCTAGAATATACGAGCTACCGCCAGTATATTGCGGACTATTACGCCGACAGGAAGGCTAAATCCGCATTTACCTGGCCGGAGTTCGCGCAGGCGGCGGGCTTCTCTTCGCCGGTTTATCTCAAGTATGTGAGCGAAGGCCGGTTCAACTTGAGCGATGCCGCCGTAGAACGTGTGGCGCAGGCCATGCACCTTGCGGATTACGAACAGGAATATTTTTTCGAAATGGTCAAGTTCGACCATGCGAAGACGGATGCCGCCAAAAAGGCGGTTTTCAAGAAAATGCTTTTGATTGCCGATGCGCACAAGGCAAAGATCCTCGAGGGGGATTCGTTCCGCTTTTTTGAAAGCTGGAAGAATCCGGTCCTCCGTGAACTTGCTCCTGCGATGCCGGGGGCTAAGCCCCTGGCACTCGCACATGCTTGCCGCCCTAAAATTACGGCGGCAGAGGTGACTGCGACGATTAACTTCCTCGTCAAGGCGGGGCTGCTTGAAAAAGACGACCAGGGACATTATGTTCAGACGGAAAAGTCGGTGACTACCGGCCCGATGGCGGCGACTCCTGTGGCGGTCCGCGGGATGCACCGGCAGATGGGCGAGTTTGCTCTCGATGCGATCGAGGGCGTCCCGCAAGATGAACGCCATTTCTCGGGCATTACGCTCGGTATTACGCACGAAGCCTATGAAGAAATCGTGCAGGAAATTGCCGATTGCCGTAAAAGGATTATCGCGATTGCAACGAGGAGCTCTACGACAGACGAAGTATACCGCCTGAACATGCAGCTGTTCCCGATGACGAAAAAGAAGAATTTCAAAAAGGGGTAGGAGGAAGCTATGAAAAAATTATTTCGAGACACTTTGATGTTTGATTTTATCGGGGCGACGTTCTGCTTGATTGTTTTGCTCGTGCTGGCCTTGATGTATACGGGCTGCTCCGAGGACAATCAAGTCGCGGGAGGTACTGCGGAAGAAACGGGCGTTGTGGCATCGCTTTCGAACATCACGGTGCTTGGGCGCGTCAAAAATGTCGATGAAATTTTGGGAGCCAATAATGTTGATATTGATTCGAAGAAATTGATTGCAAGAATGTTTGAACTGGATTCGGTTACGCTGGATACGGTTGGCAAATATTTCTATGGCTCTTATGACGAAAAAAACGGCGATTTCCGTTTTGATAGCGTTTCTGTCAATAGCCCGTACGCATTGATAGAAATAACTTCTAACGAGGAAAATGCTTACTGGACGAAGGAGTCGTGGGACTTCGTGGATTATGATGAATATTGGGGTGATTTTTCCGTTCGCGCCATTGTTGATTTGCGAAAGGATACGATGGCCGATATCAATGCGATGACCTATTTGGAAAGCTTCCGTATTGTAAGTTTAGCGCAATCGGGTATGCCCTATGCCGAAGCAAAACTCAAGGCGGATCGGGACATCCTTGATGCGTTCGGTTTTTTCAAGAACACGTTTGACTTCGCCCGATTGGGAAACCTTAATTCAAGCGATTCGATGGCTGTAGCGTACATTACAGATTATATTGTAAACTGGGTCAGTGACGTTGTTCCGGCTGTTGGTAAAAAAGGTTCGTTTGAAGCTCTGTCTGATTCAGAAAGGGAAGCTTGGATATGGTCGCTGTTGAGGGCGCTGGAATATGCGGTGATGAACTCCTCTGATGATTCCTTGAGGATTAGGGCGAATAGCAATTTTGTTGCGGTCCTTCTTGGTTTGGGTGAATGTACCGAAGAAAAAGAAGACTCGGTTTACGAAACTTCTTATAACCTGTATAATCTTGTCTGCAATTCGGGAAATTGGGGACTTTCGACAACGATGCCTGTCATTTACACCGCAGATGCGCTGGTTGACGCCCGTGATGGGAAAACGTATAGGATTGTTTCTTACGATATAGGGGATTCCTCCCAAACCTGGATGGCGGAAGACCTGATGTTTAATTCGCCGGACGGGAATTATCTATATCCTGATGCGATTGCCATGGATTCCTCGGTCGTGATGCATTCTTATGATGAGTGCATGGAATATTGGCTGGCGGACTGGGCGAGTGGAAAAGAAGATGGTTTGACGTCTAGGGATACGGCAATTGTTCAGTCGGAATGCGATGAATATCAGAAGAACAGAAGCTCCATAAACTATGAAAGATTTTGGCCTGCAGTCGATTCTGTTATTGCCGAAAAAGGATACATCCAGGGGATATGCCCTGATGGATGGAGGCTGCCGAGTGCGCATGAATGGGAATCGCTTATGCAGAAAATAGCAGATGCTTTTGTTGACGCCGAAGAGGAATATGCGGTTCTGCGGGCTCCGGAATATTTCGAACTGGCTGGTTTTGGTGTGGTGCTTCGCCAGGACGGCGATAATCCGTGGCGAGAAACCGAATCAACTTATGCGATTGCTCCGGACTCTTCGTATCGAGCCCCCAGTTTTCAGGAAACCCCGGGTATTACGTTTATTCGTTTTGCCTATGAATATTGGGACATCCTGATCCGCGCCATCAATACTGATCTCGGGAGCGTTGTTCGCGTCCGCTGCATCAAGGAATGATCCGTTCAAACAAAAAAGTGTCTCTCTATGGTGGGGAGGAGGGAAGGAAGACGGGCTTCGGCCCGTCTTCTTTGATTCCGCTCGCGCTAGAATCGGTATGGTTAACTATGGTTGGCGCTCGCTCTCCCCTTCAGCGACTCGTTGATACGAGTCGCCTCCGGGTCACGGGGACCGCTCGTGCGCGAATAATGTGGAAAAGCCTGTTTGTGGCGCTCTTTTAAGGTGGCTTGAAAAATGCAATTATTGTATCTTTATCATAGATTGTGCGGTAAACGCGAAAAAAGGAATGTTATGAAACCTGGGAAAACAGAACTTCGCCTGAATGCGGAAATCGAGAAACGCGGTGCGCTGTTCGCCGTATTGTTGGATCCGGATACGTCCGACGAAGCCGCCTTCGTGAAGGCGGGCTCCATGGCGGCCGAAAACGGTGCCGACCTCTTGCTGGTGGGCGGTTCTTACCTGGGGAACTTTACGCTGCCGAAGCAGGTGGCCGCTTTGAAGGCTGCGGTGGACCTGCCCGTGGTGCTTTTCCCGGGTGGCGCCTCCCAGGTCGTTCCCGGTTTTGACGCGATGCTCTTTATGACGCTCGTGAGTGGCCGCAATCCGAACTACTTGATCGACGAACAGGTGCGCGGTGGCGCCCTGGTGCGCGCCCTCAACATGGAGGCCATCCCGACAGCCTACCAGCTCATCAATAGCGGCAAGCGTACGACCGTCGAATACATTAGCGGTACGATGCCTGTACCCGCGAACAAGCCGAAGCTCAGCATGGTGAACTCCATCGCCGCCGAACTCATGGGCATGCGCTATGTCTATCTGGAAGCCGGTAGCGGTGCCGAAGAGCCTGTGCCGGTTGAACACATTGCCTACACCCGCAAGGCGACCGACATGACGATTATTACCGGCGGTGGCATCAAGGACCCGCAGACAGCGGCCGTCCGTGTGGCTGCCGGCGCGAACATCATCGTGACGGGTACGCTCTGGGAAAAGGTGGAAGATCCCGCACTCCTCAAGGAGTTCGCTTCCGCCATCCACGTAAAGGGTTAATGCCGCCCCGTTCGGGCGGTCTCAGTTAAAGCGTTTCTGGTTCCGGTTACTTGGCTTTCTTTAGCATGTCGACCAGGAACCTGTAGAAGTCCTCGGAGCGGGAGCTGTCCTGCTTGTTCCTGCGTAGCGTGATGACGATGTCGCGCTTGAAATCGGCGTCGGTAATCTTAAGCAGGCGGATCTTGCGGGTGTTGATGCTGCCCCACGAAAATTCGGGCCAGAAGCCGACTCCGATACCGCCGGCGATGGCGTCCTTGACGACGAGGGCGTTGTCACTTTCAAAAACGACGTGCGACCTGAAGCCGATGCGTTCGCAGAACTCGTCGCAAATCTTGTGCAACTGTTTGGACCCGTATAGTCCGATGAAGTTCGTGTCCCCGAGTTCGTGGAGCGAGATGCTGTCCCTCTTTCTGTACTGCGGCGTGTTGGGAACCGCAAGGTAGATGTTCTCGGTGCGGACGAAGGTCTCTTCGTCGGGATTCTTCTGCATGCGGTAATGCGCGAACGTCTGGATGCAGATGTCGTAAAGGGTGGATTCTTCGTTCTGGACCAGGTAGAAGCGGAGGTCCGGGGATTTCTTCTTGAACTGGATGACGGCCTTGGTGACGAAGGACGATGCCGCGAGCACCTTGAGGCTGACGGTGATGGTCTGCTTGTCCGACTTGGCGCGGAGCCTTGCCGGCAGTGCTTCGATGTCGTCGTAGAGCGGCTTGACTTTTTTATAGAAGTAGTTGCCCGCTTCGGTGAGCTTGATGTTGCGGCCTTGGGTCTTGAAGAGCTTTACGCCGAGTTCGTCTTCTAGCTTGTGGAGGGCATGGGTGAGCGCAGGCTGCACGATGCAGAGCGTCTTGGCGCTTTGCGTTACATGTTCCGTGCGGGCGACTTCCAGAAAGTATTTGATGTGGGTGAGTTCCATGGCTGGCCTCCAATTCATAAAAAATATTGATGAAATAAATATAAATAATCTATTAGACAATATAAATATCCGGTTCTATTTTTTGCCCTGAAAAAACATAAGGAGCTACCCCATGAAGAAAATTATCACTACAATCGCTATCACTTTCGCTGCTTTCGCCATGACGGCCTGCCAGGACAACCGCGGCTGTATCTACAACGACGGCAAGCGTACGCTCGCTTGCCCCGAGAAGACGTACACTACGGTCGATATCGGCGGCAAGCTGTGGATGGCCGAGAACCTTGCGGTCTACAGCCCCGATTTCAGTACGTGCTATGACAACAACCACGACAACTGCGTGAACGAAGGCCGCCTGTATACTTGGGAAGTGGCTGCCGGTTCCGTTTGCCCGACCGGTTGGCGCCTGCCGACGCGTCAGGAATTCAAGGACGCCTTCGGAGATGCGACGGTGGAAGATCTCAAGAAGGCTGACGGCTTCAACATGCAACTCGCCGGTTTCAAGTATTATGACGGCAAGTTCGCGGATAAGGGGGAAAGCGCGAGCTTCTGGACGCTTGAATCCTACGACGATTCCAGGGCCTACCTGGTGCGCGCGACATCTTCGGACATCACTTACGAGCATTTCAACAAGAATATCTTCGCTTCTGTCCGCTGCATCAAAAACTAATTTTCTAATCTTAACCTAAGCGAACTTCCCACCCTTAACCTCCAAAGACCCTAGATGATATACCAAAGATTACCTCTTTCGTCTCTCGTCTTTCGTCTTTCGTCTAAACTATGACTTGGCTAATCGATTTATTCCTTCAGCCCTCGGTAGGGCAACAAGTGGTTGTCATTGCGTTCACGGCGGCCATCGGCCTCATGGTGGGCAAAATCAAGGTCAAGGGCATTAGCCTTGGCGGGGCGGGAGCGCTTTTTGTGGGAATCGTTCTCGGACACCTGGGCTTGCGCGTTGAACATAACGTGCTGCATTTTGTCCAGGAGTTCGGGCTTATCCTTTTCGTGTATACCATCGGCATGCAGGTCGGTCCGGGGTTCATGGATTCCATCCGCCGGCATGGCCTTGTGTTGAACGTTCTTTCGACGGGCATTGTGTTGCTCGGCGTGGTCGTGACGCTTTGCCTGTACTTCTTTACGGACATGCACGACAATGTTCCGGTGCTGATTGGAATGCTCTGCGGTGCGGTCACGAATACGCCTTCCCTGGGTGCGGCGAATTCGGCTTTTGCGGCGGCAGGCGTCGATACGTCTTTGACGGGAATTGGCTATGCGGTTGCTTATCCGTTCGGTGTTATCGGCATCATCTTGGTGATGATCCTGATGCGCGTCATCTTTAGGCAGAACCCGGAGAAGGCGGCCGAAAGCTATGCCGCGGACATCGCTGCGACGGCCAAGGAAATTGAATCCTGCAGCCTCGTGGTGGATAACCAGAATTTGTATGGAATCGCGCTGAAAGAAATTCCCGATTTGGTGTCGAGCGGTATTGTGGTGACGCGCCTTTTGCGTGGAGATAAGATCTTCACTCCGAATGGCGAGACGGTCATTGAACCGGGCGACAAACTGCATATCGTCGGGATGCCCGATGCCGTTGCCGCCATGGAAAAGATTATCGGCAAGCGCCTTGAAACTCCGATTACGAAGCAGGCTACGAAGGGCGCCCCCATCCAGGTCAAGACCATCCTTGTGACGAACAAGAAGATTCTCGGTCGCACCATCGGTTCCTTGGCCCTTGCGGAACGCTACGGCGTCAACGTGAGCCGCGTGACGCGCACCGGTTTCAAGTTTACGGGGCGCCTGGATCTGCGCATCAAGTTCGCGGACAAGCTCATGATTGTCGGTCCCGCCGAAGGCATCGAGGCCGCGGCGAAGGAACTGGGCAATTCCTTGACCGCGCTTGACCATCCCGAGATATTGCCCGCGTTCCTGGGCATCTTCCTGGGAGTGATCGCCGGTAGTATCCCCATTGCACTCCCAGGGATGCCGACCCCGCTCAAGCTGGGTCTCGCCGGCGGCCCGCTGATTGTCGCCATCCTTCTCAGCCGCAAGCGCAAAATCGGCCCGTTGAACTTCTTTATGGCAAGCAGCGCGAACCTGATGCTCCGCGAATTCGGACTAACGCTCTTCCTCAGCTGCGTGGGCCTCAATGCCGGTATCAAGTTCTTCGATGTGCTCTTGAACGGCGGTGGACTCCATTACATGGGACTCGCTGCGTTTATCACCTTTGTTCCGCTCGCTATTATGGCGGTTGTCGGGCACCTGGTTTTCAAGGTCAACTTCCTCGCCCTTTGTGGCGTGCTCGCGGGTGCTACGACCGATCCTCCGGCCCTCGCCTTTGCGAATAGCCTGGCGGACAGCGAAGCGGTGAATATCGGGTATGCTTCCGTCTACCCGCTGACCATGCTATTACGCATATTAAGCGGACAAGTGCTCGCGATACTCCTGATTTCGGCGTGATTACAATAAAATAGCCCGTTTTCCGCAACGGGCTTTTCCTTTCTCCCCATAATTGTGTATTTTTCTTAAAAACGACGACGCACCCGAAAGGTGCTGTTTTTGAGGTATACCTATGCGGAAATTAGTCATAGTGACTTATGTGTTGCGCGGGCTTGGTTTTGTGCTCGTGCTCTTGAGCTTGTTCGGCCATAACGTGATCTTGAATTTGTTCCCCGGGCTGGAAGGCCAGTCCATCAACCCGATTTTCTATTCGGGTATTGCCGTCTACCTCGTGGGTGCGGTCATTTATTTCTTCGTGAACAAGAAGGAAAAGGCGGAACGCCGTCGTCGTGAAATTGAGGAAGCTACGGAACGCGTGTTCCGTAACGCCGATTCCGAAAAGGAAGAAGGCTAGCCGTCTAGGCGGGTGCTGACTATGGGTGATTTGATGATTAAAATTGAGCATTTGCACAAGACCTACCGCAGCGGATTCTTGATGAAGCCGAAGCTTGCGCTCAAGGACGTGAGCTTTAGCGTGGAACCGGGGCAGGTCTATGGCTTTATCGGCCCGAACGGGGCCGGAAAGTCGACGACCATCAAGGTTTTGACGGGCCTCTTGAATTACGATTCGGGTACGGTGCTGGTGAACGGCATCAGCCCGCGCAATGTGAAGAGCCGCCGCTACATCGGCTATTCTCCGGAGCAGCCGTATTTTTACGATTACCTCACCGGCCGCGAGCTTTTGCGCTTTTACGGGAAGCTCGTAGGGCTCGACGGTGCGGAACTCGAAAAGCGCATCGGTTGGGCGCTCGACTTGCTGCATGCGAACAAGGACTGGATTGACCGCCGCCTGCGTTCTTACTCCAAGGGCATGATGCAGCGCGTGGGGATTGCCCAGGCGATTCTTGGCAAGCCCAAGCTGTTGATTCTCGATGAACCGATGAGCGGGCTCGACCCGATGGGCCGCCGCGACGTGCGCGAGGCCATTATGGAACTCAACCGCGACGGCGTTACGATTTTCTATTCGAGCCACTTGCTTTCTGACGTGGAAAGTATTAGCCACAAGGTCGCGATGATTGTCGACGGCAAGATTGTGCGCGAAGGGACGGTCGACGAGATTACGGAATCCTGCGGCGTGGAATACCACGTGCGCATCCGCGGTGCCATTCCCGAAAAGGACTTGCCGGAAGGCGTTACGCCGGCGGGGCACCCCGAAGAATTCGTCTGTGCGGATGACGCTTCGCGTGACCGCCTGTTGCACTTCTGCCTGGAGAAGGGAATTGCGGTCGAAAAGATGGACCACAAGCGCCCGAGCCTCGAGGACATTTTGACGGAGGAGATTGCCCGTGCAGACGCTTAAGCATATCGGCATTATCGCCCACAATACGTTCCGTGAGTCTATCCGCGACAAGATCCTTTACAATATCGTGTTCTTGGCGATTGCGCTCACGCTTTTCAGCATCGTTCTCGGCGAATGGTCCGTGTTCGACCGCGCCTACGTTATCAAGTCCACCACGCTATCCGTGATGAGCCTTTCCGGGCTTTTGATTTCCATCTTCGTGGGCATCAGCCTTGTGCAGAAAGAAATCCAGCGGCGCACGGTGCTCACGCTCCTTTCGAAACCGATTAGCCGCGTCACGTTTATCGTGGGCAAGTACTTCGGGCTTTTGGCGGTGGTGACGGTCCACCTCGCCATCTTGACGGCCATCTACTACGTGATGCTGTTCTGTACGCATGCGGACCCGACGGCAAACTTGTTGATTGCCATCTACCTCATCTTCTGCGAGATGGCGGTGGTGATTGCTGTGGCGCTCCTGTTCAGCAGTTTCAGCAGTACGATACTTTCGGCGCTCTTTACGCTGGGCGTCTACTTTGCGGGCCACTTGAGCAACCAGCTCCTGGAACAGATTCGTTTTGCGAGCCGCATGGGCGAAATGGGCGATACTTCGACGGCGCTGTTCGAAAAGATGGCCGTCGTCATTCACGCTATTTTCCCTGGGCTTTACCGCTACAACGTGACGAGCTACGTGGTGCACGGGCTCGCGCTCCCCGATATGTACCTCTTCTGGAATACATTGTATGCGGTAGGCTATGTCGGGGTTTTCCTCGCGGTAGCGAGTTGGTGGTTTAGCCGGAGGGATTTCTTATGAGAAACCAGTATATGGCGAAGGTCCTGGTCCACAACAAGGTGGTGACCGAGGATCAGGTAAATGCGCATTGGGATGAAATTACGGACCAGATGGATATCGGCCAGGTACTCGTGCGCGCGGGTGTCTTGCCGCAGCCGATGTACGAAAAGGTCCTTGCGTTCGTGAAGAACTTGGAAGCGAAGAACGCCGCGGCCCAGCCGGCTCCCGAGCCCGCTGCCGCGCCGGAACCGCCCAAGGCGAACCGTTCGACGACATCGATTCCGTCCGTCAAGCCGGTCGGTATCCCGACGCCTGTCGCGCCCGCTCCCGTAAAGGCGGAACCGAAAGACGAGGAGCCGACGCTCCAGATCGAAGGCAATAACATCTTCGGCGAGGCGACTTCGTCGAACATGGATGTAGAAAAAGTCTCTGGCCTCGAAACGACGAGCATCTCGAGCATCGGGATTACCACGGGCGAAGACGAAGAAGAAACATCGGAAGAAGGCGAACTGCCGAGCCGCTTTGCGCTTGCAACCGGTGAAGGAAAGGCGGTGGAAGCGCCGGAAGTGCTTACGACGAAGATGAACTTGAGGAAGATTATCGCGTACGCCCGCAAGTTCGGCACGACGGATATTTACCTCTTTGCACAACGCCAGATTGTGATGCGCCAGTCGGGTACGCTTTTCCCGGTAACGGAAGATGTGCTTGATACGACGCGCCTCACGGAACTGCTGGGCGAAGCTTCGGAAGGTTTCGCCGATGGCTACAAGGTTTCCGTGGGCAAGAATTTCAGCAAGACGATGGGCCTTGCCGGTGTGGGCCGCGCCCGCATTACGGTAACGTGGGACGAAGTCGTCCCGAATATTTCGATCCGCGTCGTCCAGGCGGAATCGACAACGCTTGAAAGCCTCTACCTGCCTGCGTTCTGCAAGCGCTTTGCGGAACTGCAGAGCGGGCTTGTGCTTATCGCGGGCCCGGCGTCGAGTGGTAGGTCCACGACGATGACGACGTTTGCCGAGACGGTGGCCGCGAACCGCCAGTGCTATATACAGACGGTGGAACGCCCCATTGAACGCTTGTTGCAGAACCCGAACGGCGCCATCGTGCAGCAAGAAGTCGGGCTCCACGTGCGTACGGGCGTTGCCGGTATCGAGCTTGCCATACGCGACGGTGCCGATGTCATCTGCTTTGACCACCTGACTTCCCAGGAAGAACTGAACCTCCTTTTGCAGGCTGCGAACGCGGGGGCGCTCGTGTTTGCCGTGACGGGGGGCAACAACATCCATGCGCTTCTCTCCCGCATGCTGGCCTCGGTCCCCGAGTCTGCCCGCGCCGCCTTTGCCTGCGCCCTGGCTGAACAGCTCAAGGGCGTCATTGTGCAGCACTTGGTGCCGGTGGTACAGAACCAGGGCCTTGTCCTTGCCTGCGAAGCGATGCGTATTTCGTCGACGGTGGCGAATATGATCCGCAAGTGCGACCTCTCGCAGGTGGCCGCTGCCATTAGTAGCCAGAAGGATCAAGGTGTGACGTTGGATGATTCCTTGCAGAAGTGCTTGGAATCGGGATACATTGAAGGCACCGAAGCATGGAAGCGTGCTTACGATAGCCGGCGGTTTGCCGCTTACAGGCCCACGGGCAAGGAGGCATAAGGATGGCTACAGAAATAGAATCTCTCTTGGATTATGTAGTGAATGTCGGCGGTACGGAACTCCTGGTAACCGAAGGGGCTCCGTCTGCAGTGCGCCTTGCGGGGAAGGTCTGTTCCATTCCCGATGCCCCGGCGGTAGAACCGGGCGCCTTGCGCGAATTCCTGGGCTCTATCGAAGGCGAATCCGGTTCCATTATCGGTGGCCCCTGGGCGAATGCCCGGTGGCGTGTGCGTTATTTTCGTTCGGCCCTCGGCACCTCGGCCGTATTCCGCCCGCTCATGGAGGAATGCCCGGGATTCGGTGACCTGGGTGCCCCGCAGACGTTGAACAACCTGTTGGGCTTAAGCTCTGGCCTCGTGGTCTTTGCTGGCCCTGCTTGCGCGGGTAAGACGACGACGGCGACTTCGTACGTGAGCGCCCTTTGCGAATCCAGGATGATGCGCGTATGCTTCCTCGATGCGGCCGCTGAATACTCCGTTCGTACGGGCGAATGCTTGGTGCTGGCGAACTCCAGCGGTTCTTCTTCCGACAAGATGGCGCAGGCACTCCGTTGCGGTTGCGACTTGTTCTGGATGGGCGATTTCGAAGGAGAAAACCTCCTCCCGATGTTGCGTGCCGCGGAATCCGGTGCGCTGGTGGTTTGTACCATCACGGCGGGTAATGCCGTCGGTGCTGTCGAGGCTTTGCTTTCCGGAGTCGCTCCGGAAGACCGTACTTTGGCCCGTACGATGCTTGCGTCGGTATTCAAGGCCGTTGTCGTGCAGCGCTTGCTGCCGGGCGTTGCCGAAGGGGCAGCGACGGTTCCTGCATGGGAAATCCTCTACAATACTCAAAACGTGTCGACGTTCATTCGAAATGGAGACCATTTTAAGTTGCCGTCCGTGATTGCGGCTTCGTCGTCCGAAGGAATGCTCCTGATGGATGATTGCCTTGTGGAACTGGTGCGCGGTGGTTATGTTTCTCGTGAAGAAGCGGGGAAGTATGTGTCCAATATTGCAAGGCTCGGCTAGGAATACGTTTGCGAAAATGGCGGCGCTGTTATTGGCGTCGTTTTCGCTCGTGTTCGCTCAGGCTGCGGCGGAAACGAATCTGGACTCGGCCTTGTTGCTGCTCGAAAGCATGCAGGCGACGCCGACCGTCGATACGTCCAAGGTCGATACGCCTAAGGTGGAAGCTGTCAAGGTCGACTCGGCTAAAGTCGATTCGCCCAAGGTGGCATTAACGCCTCCGCGTCCCTCGACTCCGCTCAAGTCCGTTCTTTACCTCGGTGGCGGTGAACATTCCGTCTGGTATCATCTGGGCGTCCTTTACGCCATCGAGAGCTATTCCATTCCCGTTGATTCGGTCGTGGGCGTCTCTTGGGGAGCGTTCGTAGGCTTCTTGTGGGCCAAGGGCGTCCCGCTGGATGATGTCCAGCGCATCTTGCTGGACCCCTATGTCGTTCACTTGGTCGGCCATAACGAAATGGACGAACTGAACAAGGAACCGGAACGTACTTTTGAACTCCCGATATCGGTAGATGGCATGCCGAGCTTACGTCATCGCTTCTCGCTGTCGGCAGATACGTCGGGCAACTTGTACCGCAACGTAAAAGAACTGGTGCCGGATACGCCGCATATCCATAGGGTATTGGCAAGGCTGCGCTTGCAGGAATCGCTTTACCGCCAGCCCGCCGGTTTCACCATCCCGTTCGCTGTCGAACGTGCAGACGGTTCGCTCGGGAAAACGGTGGAAGACGTCTATGCCGTGCTTCCGCTTCGTGAAAACAAGTTAAATGGGGAACTCTCTCCGTACCTTGCACTTCCGCATCAGGTACAGGAAGGCACACTTCCGCTCGTGTCCGTGGCTGTTCCCAAGACGGGTATAGAAGAAACTTCTCCGTGGCAAACGGTGATATCGCGTAAGGCATTGCAAGAACTGGATAGCGTTTCGGGCGTGGTTATCCGTGCGCATACGGTTCAGGATTCTTCGCGTAGCGCTTGGATCCAAGCCGGTTTCTCGGCGGTGGAACGCCGCCTGGGCGAAATGATGGTGTTGCGCCCGCGCATGGCCGACTACGCTTCGAACAAGCGGAAGTCCATGCCGTGGTTCAAATTCAATCCGGCTTACGACAGCTTGTCTGCGGAGTTGCAGTCTTCCGTGAAGACGTATTGGAATGTAAACGATACGGGAATGATCGCTCCGGAAAATTTTGCGAACGGCCTTATGGCGCGCCCCGCCTACGATTCGGTAGCATTCACGATGATGCCTACCGGCGATGTCCGCGTGAATGCCGATGCCAAGCCCACGTTTGACGTATTTGCGGGTGGATTCGGTTCTACCGCCATCGGCCCGAATGTCTATGCCGGTGTGGCCGCAAGCTATGTGGACCAGATGGAATTCGACCTTTCGCTTCCGTTCTTCTGGGGGAACGAATCGTACGGCTTTATGCCGCGCTTGAAGATTTCCCGCCTGTGGACTTACCGCTGGTCGCTCGAGTTTGGCTATGACCTCATGAAGATCCGCCCGCTTGAATCCTTCGGGAACAATACGGCCGATGCCATGAGGATTTATTCGGAACGTCGAAACGACTTGACGATGGCGGTCAATTACAGGCTAGACAACTTGCAGATGGTTTCGCTCAACTTCCTCTTTGGCGACAGAACGTTTGAACTGAACCGCGCGCTGTACAAGGAATATGAATTCGAGACGTATCCGGTTTCGCCCAGCTTGAATTACGAACTGCTTTCGGGTGAAAAGGACCGCTGGTTCTCGCTGGGTGGCTATGCGATCAATGCCAGCGTGGGAATGCAGTCCATCGGTTTCAAGTTCGGCCTGAGCGACGTCATTCCCATATACTGGAAGCTTTCGGGCGAAGCGCGGTTCACGTATTCCCCCACGGATATCTTTACGTTCAACGTGGCTGCCGCGGGAGGCTTGGATGCCTATCATGACGAAGGCCATGGATACGTGTATCCGGAATCGTTTGATTACCGCGTGCTTGACAACGGCTTCCGTCAGCAGGTCAAGGCGACTCCGTGGAATACGGAATGGTACAATCCGGACTTGGCTTCGCACCACTACGGGCTCCTCCGCATGAACATGGGGCTGCATCGCGGTTGGGCCGGGGCTTGGCTCTTTGGCGCCTACGTCAGGGACTACGAGAAAAATCCGTCGGCGTTGCTTGACGAAAACAAGTTCGTCCTGGAACCGGCCTTGCGCTTTGTGTACAAGTCTATTAGCGCTTATGCGGGAATGTCCCGCATCGTGGATGATCACAGCCTAGGTGATCTCAAGAAGCTGAAGTCGTATAATTACTTTGTACGTATCGGCAACTACGACCTGTTCTAAGATGTAAAATGTGAGGTGGATGCTCGCACCTCACACCTCATCGCTCACCGCTCATAACTCACGGCTCGCGGCTTATTCCCCGCGGTTCTTGGCGGCGATGTCCTTGAACTTGTTGTGGTCGGCGAGTGTGCTGCTGAAGAAGTGCTCGCCCGATCCGTTGTCCTTTGCGACGAAATAGAGCGCCTTGGTTTCGGCCGGGTGGAGCGCCGCTTCGATAGCCTTGCGGCCCGGATTCGAAATCGGTCCGGGCATGAGTCCCTTGAACTTGCGGGTGTTGTACGGGCTATCGCTGTTCAACTGGCTCTTGTAGATGGGGCCGGTCAAGTTCCTGAAGATGAACCTCACGGTCGGGTCCGCCCCGAGCGGCATGCCGATGCGGAGGCGGTTGTGGAACACGCCGGAGATAAGCGGGCGTTCGTCCGTCTTGCCGGTTTCTTCTTCGACGACGCTGGCGAGCGTCAACACGCGGTGCCAGTTGCCCAAGGTGTTCCACATGGATTCGCCCGGTTGTTCCTACAGTTCGTCCCTCAGCTTGAGGTTGGCGGCGACCATCTGCTTCAGTATGGTCTCTTCATCCGCGTCGATGGGGAAGGGATAGGTCTCCGGGAGCAGGTAGCCTTCGAGGCTGTTCGCTTCGACGCCAAGGGAGCGGGTGAACTTCGGGTCCTGGACCAACCTGTTCCAGCGGTCCTCGTCCAGGTCCGGGAAGGCCTTCTTCAGGTAGGTGGGAATTTCCCAGGAGGCCCGACCTTCGGGGATGGTCACCTTGCGCACGGCGTTCTTGCCGCTCTCGATGATGGCGATGATTTCGTTCAACTTCTGGTGGGCGGGAATTTCGAACCAGCCGGCCTTGAGCGCGGGCGGGTTGATCTTGCACCAGATTTTGAAGGCGAGAGCGTCGTCCCAGACACCCTTTTCCTGTAAAATTTGGGATACCTTGGCTGCGGAGCTCCCCTTGGGGACTTCTAGAAGGACCGTATCGGGATTTTTGGAGGTTGCGTCAAGCCTTTTTTTGATGGAAAATCCGCAAAAAAGGGCTGCTAAAACCACAAAAACGAACAAAATTGAAAAAATCTTCTTCATAGCGTAAAAATTTAAAAGAAAATTCAACGGATTGCAAAAATAAAAGGTATATTCCTTATGCATTGTTGAATATTTTACCTTGCTTTGAGGAAAGTTATGAAAATGATTAAAAAGGTTATGTTTGTCGCTCTGGCTGTCTTGGTCGCTTCTTCTTTTGCTGCCAAGAAGGTTAAGTCCAAGATCGGCGATATCGATCTCACCAAGGAAAAGGGTGGTGGATCCGTGGTCTGTACTGCAGGCTTCAATGATGAACTGACCATCGTGAAGGAAGCTGATACCGACGTTCTGGTGAAGGGTAACTGTGGCCAGGGTTGGGTCGAAAAGTCTAAGATTGAATACGTGGCTGCTCTCGCTGGCGATAAGTCCATGAAATTGGAAGGCGTGGACGTGGTCGGCTGGCTCGATAACCCGAGCGCCGTGTTCGTGTTGGAAAACGATGACATCGACTTCGACGGTGTGAACATCGACCGTGACTTCAAGGAATACTTGCAGCACACGATGGACCGCGAACAGATGGAAATGCACAACAACGAAAACTAGTTCGTAATCCACGAAAGAGTCTTATGGGATGACGCACCTTATGGGGCGTTATCCTTTTTTTTTAATCCTTATCTCCGGAGATTTAATAAATGATGAGTAAACTCGTCTGTCCGCTATTGGCCGTTGGACTTGCGGCTTCGGTCGGCATGGCAAAGGAAGTCTTGTTGGGCGATTTCAATACGGTAGTGCCGGCGGGCAATGGGTTTGGCTATTACCTCCATACTTGGGATAATGTGGCGGGTACGA
>Ga0310786_10000952_pt1 | contig 46165 bp, 31 predicted proteins | sample AusTroGonzalo_MG_FD_203881 | JGI IMG/M metagenome (GOLD analysis project Ga0310786, IMG submission 203881) | Bovine rumen microbial communities from tropical cattle in Woodstock, Queensland, Australia - Gonzalo_03 (v2) (version 2) | ecosystem: Host-associated > Mammals > Digestive system >...
AAGCTTCCAAGCTTTGCAACAAGAGCACGGACGCAAAGCTTAAGAGCACAGTCGCAAAGCTTGGAAGCTTCACCCACTATGCTGCAAAGATGGTGAGGCTTCCCGTTCGGACGGGAGGGCTTCCCATTCAGACGAGAGGGCTTCCCATTCTGACGGGAGGGCTTCCCATTCTGACGGGAGGGCTTCCCATTCTGACGGGAGGGCTTCCCATTCTGACGGGAGGGCTTCCCATTCGGACGGCGAGGCTTCTCATTCGGACGAGAGGGCCTACTCCTCGTACATCTGTTCGATTTCCCTCTTGTAGTTTTCGTTGAGCACGCGCCGCTTGATTTTCAGCGTATTCGTCAGTTCGCCACGCTCCATGGAGAAACCATGGGGGAGGAGGGTGAAGCGCTTGATCTGCTCGTAGTGGGCGAGCTGCTGCTGCAGGGTGTCTATACGCTCCTGCATCATGTCGTGGATGCGCTCGTTCCGGCACAGGTCTTCGCGACTCTCAAACGTGATGCCGTGTTCGCGGGCATACTCCTCCAAAAGCGGGTAGACGGGGATGATGAGCGCCGAGACAAACTTACGCTGGTCGGCGATAATAGCTATCTGGTCTACATATTTGTCGACAAGGATTTTCGACTCAATCATCTGCGGCGCAATGTACTTGCCGTTCGAGGTCTTGAACAGGTCTTTAATGCGTTCCTTCAGAAACAGCTCACCGTCCTTCAGGTAGCCGGAGTCTCCAGTACGGAAGTAACCGTCGTCGGTAAAGGCTGCTTTCGTCAGGTCGTCGCGGTTGTAGTAGCCACGGGTGATGGTGGGACCTTTCAGCAACACTTCGCCCTCGTCGCTGATACGGATGCTGATGCCCTCGATGGGGATGCCCACAGAGCCAACAGTCCAGGGGTCGCCTAAATGATTGCAGGAGACAGTGGCTAGCGACTCTGTCAGTCCATAGCCCACAACCATGTTTATTCCGATGGAATGGACAAATTCTTCAACTTTTGGGTTTACAGTAGCACCTGCTGTCGGGAAGAAATGGGCGTTCTCTAAACCCAGCTCCTTGCGGACGAGCGAGAAGACGGTCCGGTTCAGCATCTCGTATTCCAGATGCAGTGCCACGGGGGGCTTGCGCCCTTTTGACAGGTATTCTATGTTGTGGCGGCGACCCACCTCCAGGGCGTGTTTAAACAGCTTGCGCTGCATGGATCCGGAGGACTCTATCTTCTCTTCTACGCCCATGAAAACCTTTTCCCAGAAACGGGGCACGCTTGACATACAAGTGGGGTGAGTCTCCTTCATGGTCTGCTGCACCTGCAGAGGATAGGTGTTCACGATAAGCCGTGCGCCCTCGGTGAGACAAAGTATCTTCCAGCCTTTCTCAAAGATGTGGGTGAAGGGCAGGAAGTTCAGCACGCGATCGTCCTCACCCACAGGCACACATTTGTTGTTGGCCTCCATGGCGGCATGGTATTGTCCGCAGGTCAGGATAACACCCTTGGAATCGCCTGTCGTGCCGCTGGTATAGAGGATGTTGGCAATGTCGTCCATTGATGCCTGAGCCTGTAACGCCTCCACCTCCGACTGGCGGGGCAGTCCCTCGCCCAGACCAAGGAAGTCGTCAAAATACATGGCCGTCGTGTCCTGTTCGTTCAAACGCACGCCGCGGTCGAAGACGATGATGCGCTCCAGCGTGTGGCACGTGGCCTGCACACGGTGGGCCTTGTCGTACTGCTCCTGTTCACCGACGAAGAGGATGCGTATCTTGGCGTCAGTCATCATGAACTGTATCTGTTGCTCCGAGCTGGTGGCATAGAATGGAATGGTGACAGCACGGATGCCCCAGGCACCAAAATCGCAGAAGAGATACTCCGCCGAGTTCTGCGAGAAGATGCCCACGTTCTCCTGCACCTTTATACCGAGGTTCAGCATGGCGTTCGACACACGCTTGACGGTGTCTGAGAACTGGTTCCATGAATACGACTTCCACTCCGTACCACCGAAGTCCTTATAGATAAGCACTTCGCGGTCTCCGTAAGTCTTGGCCTGCTCGTGAATGAGCACCGCCAGGTGGCTGTTATTCTGCATAGCTATACCAAATTTTCTGCAAATATACGTAAAAACTACGATATAAAGAAACAATTCCGCCGTTTTTTTGGCTTTTTCCTTTTGTTTTCGTAACTTTGCACCATGGAACAATACGTAAACGATGCTGTCGGCTTGCTCCGACGCCTTATTACCACTCCTTCCGTCAGCCGTGACGAAGGGGCTGCGACCGACGTGATGGCAGAACATTTGCGGATGTGGGGATTGCCCTATGGCCGCGAGGGAAATAACTTGTGGGTGGGCTGTCAGGACTGGGACAACAACCGTCCGACAGTGATGCTGAACGCTCACATCGACACGGTGAAGCCCGTTTCGACGTGGACACGCAATCCTTACGACCCGGCCATCGAGGGCGACATGCTCTACGGCTTGGGCTCGAACGATTGCGGCGGTGGTCTGGTTGCGTTGCTTCAGGTCTATCGCATCATGCTTTCTCGCGCGCGAACATATAATATACTATGGGTATGTTCGGCCGAGGAAGAGGTGTCGGGAAAGGATGGCTTCAGCCGAGTGCTTCCGCTGCTGCCGCCCATCGACGTGGCCATCGTCGGTGAGCCTACGGGCATGCAACCCGCCACGGCCGAGAAGGGACTGATGGTCATCGACGGCTATGCTCACGGTGTCAGCGGCCACGCTGCGCGCAACGAGGGTATAAATGCTATTTATGAAGCCTTAGACGACTTGGTATGGCTGCGCGACTATCGTTTCCGAAAGGAAAGTCCGTTGTTAGGACCGACGAAGATGACAGTGACCGTCGTTGAGAGCGGCACGCAGCACAATGTCGTGCCCGACCATATACACTTCGTTATCGACGTGCGCACCAACGAATACTACCAAAACGAATATCTCTTTGAATTTCTGCGCAAGCACATGAAGAAGTGTGAGCTGCAGGCTCGTTCCTTCCGCCTCCACTCCTCGGGCATTGCCCACGACCACCCATTGGTGCAACGCTGCTTCGCACTGGGTATGACACCTTTTGGTTCGCCCACGCTGAGCGACCAGGCCCTTATGCCGTTCCCGTCGCTGAAACTTGGACCTGGCGAATCGAGTCGCAGCCATTCAGCAGACGAATACATAAAAATCTCGGAAATCAGTCAGGCCATAGAAATCTATGTCCGCTTATTAGACGGATTGGAGATTGAGAAAATGAGAAATTGAGAGAATGAGAAAATGAGAAATTAGCGACCCAGCCATTGTTCGGGGTTGAGGCGGGCAGACAAGTTATTGATGTTGCGTAACTGGAACTGCAGGATGTTGTCGATACCGAGACGCCCCAGCGTTTGGCGGGTGTTTACTTTCTGACCCTTCTTGACACTGACACTTGACAGATTGCTGTAGACAGAGATATAGCTGCCGTGACGCACCATAACGGTCCAGGCACCGCTACTGCCGAAGATGCCGCTCACCTCACCGTCGAAGATGCTGCAAGCCATGGCTCCTGCCTGTCCACGGAGGTCAATGCCTTTGTTGTCGAGTGACACATTCTTGAGTCCCTCCACATTCCTGACACCGAAACGGCGGGCTATCTGATACGGACCGGTGATGGGCATAGGCAGACGGCCGCGGTTACTCTCGAAATTACCGCTGATGCGACGGTCTTCGGACGAGACGGTGAACTCGTTCTTCGATGACTTCTCGGCTTCGGCCACTTCCCGTTCACGGGCTTTCTTCTCACGGGCAGCGCGGCGCTCGGCCTCCTTGCGGGCATTCTCGGCCTCACGGGCGGCGCGTTGTGCAGCCTCTTTCTCACGGGCACTCTTTTGTGCAGCGGCACGTGCCTCAGCTTTGGCTTTCTCTTCTTTGGCTTTTGCCTCGGCTATGCGACGGGCATTCTCGCGGGCAGCAGCTTCGGCGGCAGCTTTCTTGCGGGCCAGCTCTTCTGCACGCTTCTTGGCTGCAGCCTCTGCAGCCTTGCGCTTAGCTTCAGCTTCGGCCCGGGCTTTGGCCTTTGCGGCTTCCTCGGCTATCAGACGGTCAATCTGCGCATTGAGTTCGGCATCCTTCTTGCGCTGATTGGCAATGATGCCCTCGATGGTTTTCTGTTCTTTCTGCAGGGTAGTGACCACCTTCTGCTGCTCGCTCTGCTTGGTTTCGAGCGACTTCCGCTCCTGTTCACCCTTATAGAGCAGGTTGTTCTTCTGCTTTTTGGTGTCGGCCAGTTCGGCTTGAGCCTGCTTCACCTGCCCCTTTGTCACCTTTACAGCCTCACCTTGTGCCCGCTGGTAGGCGGCATACTCACGGGTGAAGCGCAGGCGACGGTACATCTGTGTGAAGTTTTGGGCACTGAAGACAAACATGAGGCGGTTCTGGATGGAGTGGTTCCGGTGCATGTAGCGCATGGACTTCATGAACTTCTGCTTACGGTCATCCAGTTCCTTCTCAAGGTCCTTCAGTTGTCCGTCAAGCATGTCAATATTCGCGTCAAGCACGCTGATGTCATGGCGGATGGTGTCAATGGTACGACGCTTGTCCTCGATTTCGGAGTTTATGACCATCAGATTGTTCAGCCGTTGCGTGACGTCGCGCTTGTTGGCTTTCAACCGCTGCTCCTGTTCCTTGATTTGCTGTTGAATCTTCTGGCGCTGGCTCTGAAGACCCTTGATGGAGGTTGACCCAGAGTTGGACTTCTGGGAGGACTGTGTCTTCTGAGATTTTTGGGTTTTTTGAGACTTCTGGGACTTCTGAGTCTTCTGGGAAGAGCGGGACTTCTGGGAGGATTGGGACTTTGTGGCAGTGGCGGCCTTGGCTGTTGTGGTCTTCTTGCGGGACGTGGTTTTTGTGGTCTGCGCTTTTCGTTGCTGCGCAGGCTTCTTGGTCTGCGCTACCACGCAAACCGTTAGGCATAAAGCCAAAATAGCCAAGGTCAGTCGCCTCACCATCTTAAATCTCAAATCTCAAACTGAATTCAAACAGAAATCTTAAACCTAAAACCTGAAACCCTACAGAGCCATGAAGCGGCGCAGGATGTCGTCGATAGTCACCTCACGATACTTGTTGGAGATGGGTGTACGTGTCTCCCACTCTGTCTCGTGGTTGATGTAGTTAAGCTTAATGCCCACCTTTACCTCTTTTTCGTTGGTGTTCAGCGCAATGGCCATGTTCGTGGGGAACAGCTTCTTGGTGTCTTCCTGCTTTTGGAAAGCCTCATAGTCCCAGTTCAGTTGGCTGTTACCATTGAAGCGGTCTTTGTAGAGGATATTCGCCATCTTGATGATGCCACTCTTGTTATTAGCCAGCCAACTGTAGTTCATCTTGTTGTCCTCCAGTGATATGACAACATCGTCATCGCCTCCACTGGATGTGAACCTCTTGTAATCATCTTCGGTCAGCGTGGTACGGTTGGGCTGGAACAGCTCGTTCCAGAACAATGCCTGGAGTGAGTAGAAGTTCAGTCCACTGTTGCGCAGGAAGTCGATGTGTGCGTAAGGTGCCTTCAGGTACTGCTTGTTGATGCGGTCCATAATGAGCACATAGTCTTGTGTGAACTCCAAACGGGCGGCCTCGACGAAACCGAACGCCATGAGTTGAACTTGAATAACGTCGTTACGCTTCATCTTTAGATTGCCTGTCAGTGTAATGGTCTGTGTGCCATATTCGACCGAGAATTTGACTTTCGAAGTGATGAACTTCGTGGTTTGTGCGTTGTCGGCAACTTTTTGCAGGAATGTCTTTTGAGAAGCATCATAAGAGGTGGCCACAGGCGTAGACTGTGTGGACTCTGTGATGGTTTTCTTCGAATGGCATGATGCCAGCATCAGCGGCATAGCCAACAGGGCAGCTTTCAGTAAATAAGTTGTTTTCATCATTTCACGTATTTTTTTAGTTTAATTTTCCTAAAGAGTTTCTTGTTGTCGGGGCTTTTCTGCAAAGCTTCTTTCCAGAGAGAGAGTGCGCGTGCCACATCGTTGTTTTTTATATAGATGTCGCCGGCGTGTTCGGTAATCACGGCATTGCTGTCGGTATCGTTCTGCAAAGCCTGTTCAATATAGATTTTCGCCTCAGAGTAACGCTCCTGCATGAACAGGATCCAGGCGTAGGTGTCGAGATAGGTGGCGTTCAGAGGGTCTGCCTTGATGGTCTTGTAGCTCATCTGTTCAGCCTTGTCCAACTGTTCTCCCAACTCGCTCAGATAGTAGGCGTAGTTGTTCAGGCACATGATGTTGTCGGGTGTGTGCATCAGGCAGGAGTCGTAGGCCTCAAATGCCTCACGGCTGCGTCCCTCCTGGTGCAGCAAGTCGCCCATGACGGCATAGAAGTCCGAGACAATGGCAGGATTGCTGTCCTCGGTGATGACGCCGATGCCGTTCTGGAAGGCGCTCATGGCCTCGGCATTCTCACCCTTCTGGTAGTGGGCTATGCCTTGATAGTAATAGAACGCCATTTCATCGGGATTGTACTGGCGTGCCGCGCGGCACAGGTCTATCACCCGGTCGCGGTCGCCGTCGGACCAGGCGAAGCTCACTAATTGTAGGCGTGCAGCCGCATTGTCAGGAGCCAGGACGAGAATCCGTTCCAGAACGGCGGCAATGCTGTCCCTCGGCATCTGTTTCAGCTCCATATAGGCTGCGCAGAGCGTGGCGATGTCAACGTCGGGTTCCGGTTGCGCCAGCATCTTGTGGAAGAGGTTCAGTATCTTTGTGCTGTCGCGGGATGAGCTTTCGTTGGCCTGTATCTCCTGACGCAGCAGGTATATCTTCTGTTCGGTCGGTGTGTTCCTGTTCAGGAGTATGACATTGAGCATCGAGTCAGCCTGCTCGGACTGCTGCTGTAGCCTCAGGTAGGTCATCATCGACGTCTGGCCGCGTGTGTTGTTAGGGTCTTCAGCCAATATGCGCTCATAAATCTGCCGTGCCTTTTCGTGCTCATCATTCATCATCAGCATGTCGCCATAGAGACCGAGATACATCAAGTCGTTGGGATATTGGTCTGACAGTGCCTTCATCTCGGCAATGGCGGCATCCTTCTCGCCCATTTTGATGTAGAGGCCGCTCATGGCGTAGGACAGCCGATCGTTCTTTCCGTCAATCAACTCAATACGCTTCAGTACGTCGACGGCATGTGCGTAGTCTTCCTGATGCTGATACAGTCCGTAGAGTGTCTCTAACAGGTCAACGCGGTCTTTGTTGCGGCTATATAACTGCTCGGTGACACTGATGGCCTCGTCGTAGTTTTTCTGCATGATGTCAGTCTGTGCCAGCGTTTCCAGATAGGTTTCGTTCTCCGGTTCCAAGGCAGCTGCCTTCCTGATGCACGCCAACGACCGCTCCTTGTCTTTCAGCTCGTCGTAATACTGTGACAGGAAAAAATAGGCCTCTGAGGCGGTGGTGTCTATCTCTACACAGTGCCGAAGCAGGTCGAACGCTGCATCGCTGTTGCCCTTCTGTCGCTGAACCATCGCCTCCAAGAAAAAGACAGAATAGGTTTGAGAGTTATGGCTTGATGTTTGGGGGGGGAGGGTTGAGACTTGAGGACTGAGGTTTGGGTCAATGCCGGCATCGGTCTGAGCGTAAACGCCCAGACTTCCCAACACGAACCCTACTATCATGACAAGTCTAATCATAAACTTCAAACTTCAAACCTCAAACTTCAAACCTCACTTTACTCCCGTATGTCCGTAGCCGCCTTCGCCACGTTCCGTCTCGTCGAGCGCGGAAACTTCGATGAATTCGGCCGTTTCGTGACGGGCTATCACCATCTGGGCTATACGCTCTCCGTCGTTGATGACAAAGTCTTCCTGCGACAGGTTGATAAGCAGCACACCCACCTCTCCCCGGTAATCGGCATCAATGGTGCCTGGAGCGTTCAGCACGGTGATTCCCCGTTTTAAGGCCAGTCCGCTGCGGGGCCGCACCTGAGCCTCATAACCGGCGGGCAGTGCGATGTGCAAACCCTTCGGGATGAGCCGCCGTTCCATGGGGCGCAACGTTATGGGCGCGTCAATATTGGCACGCAAATCCATGCCCGCACTCTGGCAGGTGGCGTACTGTGGCAGGGGCTGGTGCCCTTTGTTTACAACCTTGATTTCCATAAAGTATATACTTTAGCCTGCAAAATTAACGATTTATCTTCAAACCGCCATATATTTCTGCCTAAAAAGTGTAAATAAGCCTAATTTCATAGCTTGTACTAAAAGAAAGCGGCTAAAACCGGGCAGATTGTTTGGTAGTTCGTCCGTTTTTTTGTAACTTTGCAAGCGCATAATTCAACTTGGCTCTATGATGAACTGGCAAAAACTGATTAGCAACAAACGGCTCGGACAAGAGCAGCGACACCCCGACCGTCACGACGACCGGACGGAGTTCAAGCGCGACTACGACCGTCTCATTTTCTCGGCGCCGTTCCGACGGTTACAGAACAAGACGCAGGTATTCCCCCTGCCTGGCAGCGTGTTTGTACATAACCGCCTGACCCATTCGCTCGAAGTGGCCAGTGTAGGCATGTCGTTGGGCAACGACGTGGCGCGTGTGCTCAGCAGCCAGCACCCGGAACTGCGCGACACGCTGTTTCAGGAGATAGGCCAGATAGTGGCCACGGCGTGTCTGGCCCACGACATGGGGAATCCGCCGTTCGGACATTCCGGTGAAAAGGCCATTCAGACATTCTTCACCGAAGGTCCAGGCAGTGAACTACAACGGCAGGTGAGCCACCAGTTCTGGGATGACATCACACACTTCGAGGGTAACGCCAATGCTTTCCGCCTGCTCACCCACCAGTTTGAGGGTCGCCGAGTGGGAGGTTTTGTCATGACCTACTCGACACTGGCCAGCATCGTAAAATACCCCTTCTCGTCATCGGCAGCGGGCAAGAAAGGGAAGTTCGGTTTCTTCAACTCCGAGAAGGACATCTATCGGAAAATTACCGATGAATTGGGCATTATTTGCAAGTCGGAGCCAGGCGAGCCATTGAAGTTTGCACGCCATCCGCTGGTCTATTTGGTCGAGGCTGCCGACGACATCTGCTACGAAATCATGGACTTGGAAGACGCACACAAGCTGAAGATTCTTACGTTCGACGAGATTTCCCAGCTGATGCTCAACTTCTTTGATGAGGATGCCCAGCAGCGAATCCGCCAGCGTATCAGCGATGAAGGACTGACCGACGACAATGAAAAGGTGGTCTATCTGCGGGCCTGTGTCATCGGATTGCTGGAAAATGAGTGCGTCAAGGCGTTTACAAACAACGAACAAACAATTCTGGACGGCACTTTTGAAGGCAGCCTCATCGACCATATCTCACCGCGACAGGCGGAGGCTTACAAGCACTGCGCAAAGTTGTCGAAGCAGCGTATCTACCGCAGCAAGGTCGTTTTGGATGTTGAACTCTCTGGTTACAAAATCATGGAGACTCTGATGCGGCTGATGGTTGAGGCCATCATGCACCCCGACCGCTATTACTCGCAGCAGCTCATCGGCCGCGTCAGCAGCCAGTATGCCATTGAGAGCCCTGACCTGGAAACGCGCCTTATGGCCGTCATCGACTATATCAGCGGCATGACCGATGTCTATGCCTTAGATGTCTACCAGAAGATCCAAGGGCTTTCGCTGCCTATTGTGTAGCGCTTTGCTAAAGATTAAATAAAAAATTAAGAAATAATAAATAAATAAAAATGAGAAAGAAAATGATGACGGCCATCATGGCCACAACTTGTGTAATGACAATGAATGCACAACCTAAACTAACGTCAGACAATATTGACGAAGTGTTGAAAGCAATGACCTTGGAAGAAAAGGCAAAACTTCTGGTTGGAGGATCCAACAACTTCTTCGGCGACCAGGCCGCCGTCGGCGGCGAGGCCGACCTTGTGGCTGGAGCAGCAGGTACGTCGCCTGCTATTCCGCGCTTGGGCATTCCCGCAACAGTGCTGACCGACGGCCCTGCCGGTGTGCGTATCGACCCCACCCGCAAGGGTACGACTCAGACCTATTATGCCACGGGATTCCCCATCGGCACCTGCCTGGCCTCGACATGGAACACGGAACTTGTCGGGAAGGTGGGCGAGGCCATCGGCAACGAGACCAAAGAATATCGCTGCGACGTGATTCTCGGCCCGGGTATGAACCTACACCGTAACCCGCTCTGCGGACGAAACTTCGAGTACTACTCGGAAGACCCCTTCCTGACGGGAAAGATCGGTGCCGCCTATATCAACGGCGTGCAGAGTCAGGGCGCAGGCGTATCGGCCAAGCACTTTGCCGTGAACTCACAGGAGACTGACCGAACGAGCGTTGACGAGCGTGTAAGCCAGCGTGCCCTGCGCGAACTCTATCTGCGTGGCTTCGAGATTGCCGTCCGCGAGAGTCAGCCGTGGACCATCATGTCGTCGTACAACAAGATCAACGGGCAGTTCTCGATGGGCAACCGCGACCTGCTGACGAGCATCCTGCGCGACGACTGGGGCTACAAGGGCATCGTGATGACCGACTGGATTGGTATCCGTCAAGGTCTGGAGACCATCACCGAAGTGCAAGCTGGCAATGACCTGATGGAACCAGGACAGCCGGCACAGGTGAAAGAGATTGTTGAGGGCGTGAAGAACGGAAAGCTCTCGATGGACGATGTCGACCGCAACGTGCGCCGTATGCTGGAGTATATCGTGAAGACGCCGAGCTTCCACCAGTATCCAGCCACCAACAAGCCCGACTTGAAAGCGCATGCTGCTATCACCCGCCAGTCGGCCTGCGAGGGTATCGTGCTGCTGAAGAACGGCCCCCACCCAGCCTCCCCGAGGGGAGGAGAGCCGCGGCTGACACTCCCCCTCGGGGGAGACGGAGGGGGGCTTACCATTGCCCTCTTCGGCGAGAACTCCTACAACTTCCTTTCTGGCGGAGTTGGCTCTGGCTGTGTGCATACACCCTACGTGGTCGATATGGTGGAGGGTTTGAAGAACGCCGGCATCAAGTCATCGGAGGTGCTGACCGACATCTACCGCAAGTATATCGACTATGCAAGAGTGAAATTCCAGGTTGAGCGCCATCCCGCCAAGTGGTTCCAGACCGAGGCGATGGGGCCGCAGAAATATCCTGAGATTAGCATTAACGCCATCGCCATTGACAAGGAGGTGAAGGGTGCCGACGCCGCCATTATCACTATCGGCCGTCAGGCTGGTGAGGGCATCGATCGTGACTTGGAATCAGAGTTCAACCTTATTCCTGAAGAGCGACAGCTTATCATCGACGTCTGTCAGGCTTTCCATGCCGCCGGCAAGCCCGTGGTGGTCATCATTAACAGCGGCTCCGTCATTGAGACGGCTTCTTGGAACAGCTATCCCGATGCCATTATCTGTGCATGGCAGCCCGGCGAGGAGGGTGGCAACTCTGTAGCCGACATCCTCACAGGCAAGGTGAACCCCTCCGGCAAGCTGACGATGACATGGCCCATAGCCGCCACCGATCATCCCTCTACGAAGAACTTCCCCGGCAACATCGATGAATATACCTTTAAGATGATGGTAGGTAACAGGATGCCTATTCCCGGTCATGCCTACACCAACCACGAGGAAGACATCTATGTGGGCTATCGCTACTTCGACACCTTTAATAAGGAGGTTTCCTATCCCTTTGGCTTCGGACTGAGCTACACCACCTTCGCGTACAGCAAGCCCGCCGTCAAAGCGAACGGTGATTATGTCGCCGTTACCGTCACCGTCAAGAACACTGGCGATGTCAGCGGCAAGGAGATTGTTCAAGTTTATGTCACCGCCCCCAATGGTCGTTTAGAGAAACCCGCCCAGGAGCTGAAAGCCTTTGCGAAGACCCGCGAGTTGCAGTCGGGCGAGAGCCAGACGCTGACGATGCAGATTCCCGTCCGCGACCTTGCTTCGTTCGACGAACAGGGCAGCCAGTGGCTTGCGGAGGCAGGACAATACACCTTCAAGATTGGCGCCTCCAGCCGCGACATCAAGGCAACTGTTACTGCCAAGATCGGCCAGTACACGGAAAAGGTGAGCAACGCCCTCGCTCCGAAGGCGAAACTGAACTTGCTGACACAATAAGTAGGTTTACTATTTGCAGAGCTTGCACCCCTCGCATTTGTTCAACTCACCACGGAAGCGTTTTTCCACTAAGTGATGCAGACGGTCGCGGAGGGGTGCAAGTTCCATTTTGTCTATCACCTCGTTAATGAAGGCATTTTGCAGTAGCAGTTTGGCTTCGCGTTCCGAGATACCGCGTTGGCGCATATAGAACAGGGCCGCATCGTTCAGTTGGCCTACAGTAGAGCCGTGGGCACACTTCACGTCGTCGGCATAAATCTCAAGCATGGGCTGGGTGTACATGCGGGCCTCCTTCGTTGCACAAAGGTTCTGGTTGGTCATCTGCGACGCAGTTTTCTGTGCCCCATGTTCTACGAGCACCCGACCGGCAAAGGCACCGACAGCCTTGTCGTTGAGCACATATTTATATAGTTCGTTCGACGTACAGTGGGTAGCATGGTGGACTATTAGCGTATTATTGTCTACATGCTGTTGCTTGTCGGCGATGACGCATCCATAGCAGCCACATTCGGCACCCTCGCCGTTGAGCATCAGGTCAAGTCGGTTGCGAGTCGTACCGTTGTGCAGGGTAATGACGTTGTGGTTCACGCGGCTATCACGCTGCTGGTCGATATATACATTGCTCAAACGGATATTCTTGGCGTGGGTCTCTTCCAGACAGTAGAGGTCCAGTCGGGCATTGGCACCGACATATGCCTCGATGACCTGAGTAGTCAAGAAACTGTGGTCGTCGGCAGTATGGTCGCAAAACAGTAACTTTACTTCTGCACCATCCTCGACAACGATGAGCACGCGGCGGTTGACCATGAGAGCCGCTTCGTCTGTCTTCCAAAGGGAGGGAGCTTTCAGAATATTGATAATCTGAATGGTGCGGTCCACTACCGTATTCTTGGGCACATAGACCAGTAGTCCGTCCTGTGCTAACATGGTATTCAAAGCAGTCACCGCATCGTCTTCTGTTTTTGCCAGCTTGGTATAATAATTTCCGATGAAATCGGCATTTTTTGCAAGTGAGCCAATGATGATGCCCTTCCCGTTTTCTTGGTGGGATTTGAACAAGAGGTTAGACTGCGCCTTGTTGTAGAAACTGTCATTGACCATGAAGTAGAGGCTGGTCGACAGGTTGGGCACGTCGCACTTGAAAGCTTTGTAAGGGTCAACGGGAATCTCTATACGGTTCAAGTTTACGCCATAGTTAGGCTCGAAAAGCTTCTGCAGGTCCGTGTACTTATAACGCTCCACCTTCTTGCTGGGGAAGCCCTGATGGCGGAAGTCCTCGAAGGCCTGGTCGCGAACGGCGTTCATCGCTTCAGGCGCATGGTCGCAAATCATCTGCCGCGCCTGCTCATAGAGTTCGATGTATTGGAGACCCGCCCCCGACCCCTCCCTATGAGGGAGGGGAGAAGATATACCTGCTGCTTGTATTTGATTATTCATGTTTTTTTGTCCTAAAGTGACTACTCCCCTCCATTTAGGGAGGGGTCGGGGGAGGGTCTCTTTATCCAATCGTAGCCGTGCTCTTGAATCTCCTTGGCCAGTTCCGGCCCGCCCGTCTTCACGATACTACCTTTATATAAGATGTGTACGAACTGCGGCCGAATCATCTCCAACAGCCGGTCATAATGGGTGATGACGATGCACGAGGTCTCCGGTGTCTGCAACTTGTTCACCCCCTCGGCCACGATGCGCATGGCATCGACATCCAGCCCCGAGTCCGTCTCGTCGAGTATGGCGAGCTTTGGCTCCAACATGGCCATTTGGAAGATTTCGTTACGTTTCTTCTCGCCGCCGCTGAACCCTTCGTTCACACTGCGGTTGGCCAGCTTCGAGTCCAACTCCACAATCTTCCGTTTCTCACGCTGCAGCTTCAGGAACTCAGCAGCGTTCAGCGGCTCCAGTCCCTGATACTTGCGCTTCTCGTTGATGGCCGCCTTCATGAAGTTGGTCATCGACACACCAGGAATCTCCACCGGATACTGGAAGGACAGGAATAGTCCTTCGTGTGCTCGGTCTTCCGGCTTCATCTCTAACAGGTTCTTGCCGTTAAACCACGCCTCGCCCTCGGTCACCTCATAGAGCGGATTGCCTACAAGCACGGCCGAGAGTGTCGACTTACCAGAGCCGTTCGGACCCATGATCGCGTGCGTTTCACCGTCGCGAATCACCAAGTCGATACCCTTCAATATTTCTTTCTCGCCAATCTTGGCGTGCAGGTTTCGTACTTCTAACATGCCTTATTTCTTACTTTTATTCCTGTAAATCACTATACCGATTATCACGATTAGGATTCCAGCTATAATGTCAAGCGTTCCCATAAGCGAAATGATTAATGATTATTGGATTATCTTCGCGCTGCAAAGTTACAAAATTCTGGGCGAAAAATTTGCTTTCGTGGGGAAAAAAATGTACTTTTGCATCAAAATTCTAACCAGTGTGGGCTGGAACTCCCCCACAGAGCAACAATAGATATGGATATTCCCCCTATTCTTGACATCGGCGGTGTGCTGATTTCGTCGGACATCCTGACGGAAAAGTTTTGTTGTGATCTTTCTTCCTGCAAGGGTGCCTGTTGCGTGGAGGGTGACGCTGGAGCACCACTTTTTATCGATGAAATCGGCGAAATTGAAAACGGACTCGATGCCGTTTGGCCGGATTTGTCGGCCTCTGCCCAGTCTGTCATCGACCGTCAGGGTGTAGCCTATACCGACCCTGACGGTGAGTTGGTGACCAGCATTGTCAACGGTCGCGACTGTGTGTTCACTTATTATGCCGACATCGAGGACTTCCATTCCGGTCAGCTCATCCACGACTGCTGCCTCTGTGCGCTTGAGAAAGCCTGCCGTGCTGGGAAGACACATTTTCAAAAACCCATAAGCTGTGCCCTCTATCCCATCCGTGCCAAACAGTTCAGTGACGGAACCGTCGGTTTGAACTATCACCGCTGGAAAGTTTGTCAGCCAGCAGTCGAACTGGGGCAGAAATTGGACATGCCTGTCTACCGTTTCCTACGCGAACCGCTCATTCGCCGTTTTGGCGAAGCGTGGTATAAGGAACTTTGCGAAGTAGCCGACCAGCTGCTATAGGCGGGTCGGTCAGCTTCGTTTCTGTTTGTTCTTAGAGCTTGGTGGTTGTTATCGTCTTCTTTTCTCCGTTCACATAGACGATGACCGGCTTCGGCTGGCTGCTGCTAATCTGGTAGTCGGTGACGCGACCGTTTCTCCACGTCATGTTGACGGTCAGTCCGCCACGGGCGCGGAGTCCACTTACGCTTCCGTCGTTCCATTGGCTGGGTAAGGCAGGCAACAGTTCCACTACGGGCACTACTTTGTCGTCAGCGGTGCCGGTGGTTGGCACATAGCTCTGTAACAGCATCTCGCAGATGCCCGCTGTGCCACCAAAGTTTCCGTCAATCTGGAATGGCGGGTGCGCATCCATCAGGTTGGGATATGTTCCGCCAGAGTGGCGGCGATCGGGACCTTTATAGTCATCGGGTGAAACGTATGTCAGGAGCTTTTGGTAAATATGGTAAGCCTGGTCGGCTTTGTGCAGGCGTGCCCAGAGACTGATGCGCCAGCCCGTAGACCAACCCGTAGTTTTGTCTCCCTTCTGGATAAGGGTCTGTTCGCAGGCTTTTAACAATGCATCGTGCTCTGAGTATTGAGCATTCTTGCGTCCCGCTGGTAGCAAGCGTCCTTCGGTCGAGCGGTGCATTATGCATTGTGCATTGATATGATTTCCCGGATAGAGACCAATGAGGTGGCTCTGATGGCGGTGCAGCGGATCCCAGTCATCCCAGTCGTAGTACCACTCGTTGAGGTCGCCGTTTTTACCGATGGTATAGGGGCGGAGGCGGGCGAGGGCTTTCTCGTAGGGGGCGGTAGTACCACCACAGATTCGCATAGCGGCGATGGTATTGGTGAACAGTTCGCGGATGATGGCGAGATCGGCAGTGCCTCCGTAGCAGGTCATGCCGTGGTAGCCTTTGTCGGTCTTGTACTCATTCTCAGGCGAAGTTGATGGTGCCGTAATGAGTTCGCCCGGCACTCTTGGGTTCTCAATGAGCCAGTCAAGGCAGAAGTCGGCGGCGCCCTTCATCAGCGGCAGAGCAGTTTTGCGGAGATAGTCGGTGTCTTGTGTGAACAGGAAACGTTCCCACAGCGTGTTGACGAGCCAGGCACCGCCCATGTTCCAGTTTGCCCATTCCGGTTTCTCACGTTTTTCTCCCACGGGATTGGTCATGGCCCAGATGTCGCTGTTGTGACTGGAGCACCATCCACGGTCTATTCCATAGTAGTTTTTTGCGGTGAAATGGCCGTTTTTTGCAAGTGCGTCAACAAAACCGTCGAGGGGTTCTGCCATCTCCGAAAGGTTTGCCACGAAGGCTGGCCAGTAGTTCTCCTGCAGGTTAATGTTCACAGTGTAGTTGCCGCGCCAAGGTGACCAAAGGTGGGGTGTCCACAGTCCTTGCAGGTTGGCTGGTACGTTGGGGGTGCGCGACGACGAGATAAGCAGATAGCGGCCATACTGGAAGTAGAGCGTTTCGATGTATCGCGAGTTGCCGCCATTGTCTGTGTAAGATTTCAGTAGGCTGTCGGTGGGAATTCCATGAGACTTCTGAAGTTTCTGCGACCCCTGGGGCTGTCCTAATCTTAGTTTCACACGGTCGTAAAACTGGCGGTAGTCTGCGATGTGCCGTGAGCGGCACCCTTGGTAGTCGATGTTCGCCGTATGCCAAATGTCGTTAGTGGCATTTTCTAAGTAGGGCGCTCCCTCGCTGACGGGATGGCGGTCGAAGCCGTTAAAGCTCGTCTCATTGACAATATAGATGGTGGCAGTCTTTCCGCCCCTGATGGTGAGCGACGAGTCCGAAGCACTCAGCTTGCCGTCGGTGTTGGCCTTCAGGATGGTGCAGAAGTGGATGGTCTCCTGTGGGTCGCCCATGGCATGGCCGGTCATGGTAAGCTGTCCGTTGGCGGCTTTCACACTGTGTGGCGTCTGTCCAGTCAGTGACAGTCTCACGTTAACGGTACCAGTGAGGCGTATAGCTATCAGGCGGTCGGGGTTCGAGGCGAAGTATTCCCTTTTGACGGTGGCACCATTCCGCTTGTAACTGTCAGTAACGATGGCGGAGTCGATGTCCAAGGTGCGGTGATAGCCGGTGACGCCCCCTTCGTTCATATCCTGTATATGGAGCGTGGCCAGCGGCTGGAAGAACTGCGAGTTCGGCCCTTGGACATGTAGCTGCAGCGAGTCGGCCCGCCAGTAGTTCTCGTTGAAGAGCGCCTCACGGATTTTAGGAATCCATTGGTGCGCCCCAGCATCAAGGTTACGATCTACGGGTTTTCCCGTCCAAAATGTGACATCATTTAAATAGATGATGTTGTCCTCGACGCCGCCATAGACTAATGCTCCGATTTTGCCGTTGCCAATGGGCAGCGACTCCTCGAAGAAGTCGGCGGAACGATTATACTGTAGCCTCATCGGCTCTTGCTGTTGTGCGGCCGCCAGCATCGCTGTGATGGCGGCAAGTACGGTCAGAATGGTTTTTCTCATACTGTCAGTCATCGGTTTCGCCTGCAAATTTACGCTTTTTTTCGCAGTTTCGTGCAACAAAAGCAAAGATTTTGCACCCACTCCATACAATAAAGCCGCCTGTTCTGCGTTTTTATAATAAAATATTATAAAAGTATGAAGAAACTAATTGTTTTTGCCGCACTGACGGCAGTGGTAGCCACTGCCCGTGCACAGTATGAAGTAGGAACTTGGACGGTGACGCCCAAAGTAGGTTTGAACCTGTCGACACTGGCAGAGGGTGACTGCATGTTTCACGACATGGATGCCAACGACAAGACCCATGACGTCGCTCTCGACCCGTCTCTGGGTGTCGGATTCGTTGTTGGTGTTGAGGGAGAATACCAGATTCACAAGATGATAGGTGTCTCCGCAGGTCTGTTCTATTCCCAACAGGGTATGCGCTACGACCATGAGTTTACCAATATCTCGTCGGGTGCGGCCCACTTGGATTATCTGAACCTGCCTGTGATTGCCAATTTCTATGTTATGCCCAATCTGGCCCTGAAAACCGGCTTCCAGTTGGGTTATACTGTTTATAAGAGCGACGGTGGCGCGAGCCAGTATTTTCCAAAAGGCAGCAGTTGGCTTGAGTTCACCAACAACGGAAACGACTACATGACCGCTGCCAGCGATATGTACCGTTCATTTGATCTGAGCATCCCCATCGGTGCCTCTTACGACATCAACGACGTGTGGCGAGTTGACCTGCGCTATAACTTTGGTCTGCTCGACTTGACAAAGCATGACCTGAAGTTGAAGAACCGCGTCATCCAGCTGACCGTCGGCTACCGCTTCGAATTATACTCATCACTCTAATAATAATATGTAGCCTATGCAACCTATTAAGACATTAAATGATATGATTGTCTTCCTGCAGCAGCGGGGAGACCGTCGGCGTGTAGCCGTTATCTGTGCCAGTGACGCCAGCACGCGCTATGCAGTAGAGAAAGGCCAGGAAATGGGGTTTATTGAACCCATATACGTTGACGGTGACGACAAGGACGAATGTTCTCGCCGGGCTGTGGCCATGGTGAAGAATGGGGAGGCCGATATTCTGATGAAGGGCTTGGTGAACACAGACGTTGTGCTGCGTGCCATCCTGAACAAAGAGAACGGCATCCTACGTCCCGGCCATGTGCTGACCCACGTCGCTATGGCTGAGATACCTAAATACGAAAAACTGTTGTTCTTCACCGATGCCGCCGTTATTCCCGTGCCCACGAAGGAACAGCGCCGCCAGCAGATTCACTATATGAATTATGTGTGCCACGCTTTGGGCATTGAAGAACCACGCATTGCACTCATCCATTGTGCTGAGAAAGTCAGCGAAAAGACCTTCCCCTATACCGTCGATTACTTGGAAATCATTGCCTTGGCACAGAGTGGATACTTTGGCCGTTGCATCATCGACGGTCCTTTGGATCTGAAGACTTCGCTCGACTCTGTAAGCTTGCGTGAAAAAGGCATCCATTCTGCCATTGGCGGCGAAGCAGATGCCCTGATTTTCCCTGATATCGTTGCCGGTAACGTCTTTTATAAGACGCTGACGCTCTTCGCCTATACAAAGACGGCGGGTGTGCTGCAAGGCACGCAATGCCCAGTGGTGCTTCCCTCGCGTAGCGACAGCCCCGAGTCAAAGTACTACTCTTTGGCCTTAGCGGCTATCTAACGAGGGTGTGTCAAATCGAAGCTATCTAACTGTACACACCCTGTGTACAGTGTGTATATTGGCAATATGCAATGTGTACACACGCCATGTACACTTGCTAAATTTTGACACACGCTCCTTACAGGATTCCTCAGAACCACTGCATCAGCTTGCGAAGATAGGCGGTCAATTCACCAGCCATCTTCTCATGCTGCCAGATGCTGGGATGCCAGTCAGCACCGTACTTCAGCTCGCCCGTTTGTGGGGTGAAGTCAAATCGGTAGACCTCGGCATCGCCGGCACGATGAGCCTCTTCAGTCACTTCGTTCATGATATTCCGGGCTATTTCGAGTTCCTTGCCATTGAGCATGGAGCCGCAGAGGAACACAATCTTAGCCTTTGGGTTATTGGTGCGCACCTGCCGCAACAGTTTCTGGTAGCCCTGTTTCAGCAGGCTGACGTCGTAGTTGTTGGTTGACAGGTCGTTGGTGCCTAAGTTTATGCACACTACCTGCGGCACAAAGCGGCTGAAGTCCCAGCGTTCCGACTGGTCGTTGTAGAGTGTGTACTCATACTGTGCGGGCATGTTGTATTTTGGCGAACCGGACTTTGCCTCACCATAGTTCCGGTAGGCACCAATGCCGCTGCGAGCCACAATCTGAGCAATGGCACCGAGGTTGCGGGTCGTCAGCTGTGCATAGCTGAAATAGTGGTTCTCGGTCTCAAACTCAAAGTGGTCTGCCTGGTTGATGCTCTCGTTGCCGTAACCGCAGGTGATGCTGTTGCCGATGAATTCAATGCGGCGCTCGGGCAATGGTGGTAGGCTGAGCAGCCGTCCCTTACTGCCGAGGATAAAGCCGCGGAACTCCGGCTTATACTCATATCCTTCGATGGCATACATCACGGTCACAGTGTGTCGCCCCGGTGCCAGTGCCGTTGCCAGCGTCACCACTGAGTCGCGCTCACCGCGGAAAGCCACCTTGAACGGTTCGGACTGATCGATGACGGCCATGAAATAGCCGCTGCCAGGCTTGGCCATCATCTTGAGCTGAGTGCCCTCGAAGGCCGCCATGACGGTGGTGCCGGGATAAGAGAAACGGTAACTGTCGGGGTTGGTTGTCACCATGCGCCCCACATACTGTAATCGGGTGTCGGAGGGTTTTACCCATTGCCCTTTAATGGGCAAGGTGGTGGATGCGTCGGCACAGAGCGTTACTGCTACTGCCAACAGTGTTGCAAAGATGTGTTTCAAGTCTTTTGTCATGGCTTCTCGTTTTTTGCTAAAAATTTAAGGCGATTGCGAAGGATTTCGTAACCGCCTTTTGGTAAGTGGTGGACCAGCCAGGGCTTGAACCTGGGACCTCCAGATTATGAGTCTGTTGCTCTAACCAACTGAGCTACAAGTCCGCATTTGCGGGTGCAAAGGTACAGATTTTAATTAAGAATTACGAATTACGGATTAAGATTTTCGCGTTTTTAACATTTATAGGCACGGATTACGCGGATTCCCCGGATTTTTGCTGTATCTTTGCACCCGATTATGGAACAGAAGAGACAAGGACTAACCTCCGCCGAGGTAACTGCGAGCCGTAGCCGTTACGGCGAGAACGTGCTGACGCCCCCGCGCCGCAAGTCGCTGTGGAAACTTTATTTAGAGAAATACCAAGACCCCATTATCCGTATCCTGTTAGTGGCAGCGGCAGTGTCGCTGGCGCTGGCATTTGTTGAAAATGACTTTGTAGAGACCATCGGCATTATTCTGGCCGTGCTGTTTGCCACCACCGTGGGTTTTTATTTTGAGCGCGATGCTGCTCGGAAGTTCGATGTGCTGACGGCACTCGGCGAGGAACAACCGGTGAAGGTGGTGAGGAGCCTCACCCACAACCCGTCTCAAACGGGAGAGGGGAGCAGTTACAATGTGGTGGAGATACCGCGTAGAGAGGTGGTGGTAGGCGACCTGGTCATTGTCGAGACCGGTGACGAAGTGCCGGCTGACGGACGGCTCATCGAGGCCACCGACCTGCAAGTGGACGAGTCGAGTTTGACCGGAGAGCCGCTGACGACGAAACATGTGGCGGCTGTTGACACGCCGGAAGCAACGTTAATGGACTCCGCTGGTACCTATCCGGCAGACATGCTTCTACGCTCGTCGATGGTCAAGAACGGCAGCGGCTATTTTGTGGTGACTACCGTAGGAGACCAGACCGAAATAGGCAGGGTTGCCCGTGAGGCAACGGAACTGACGGCAGTGAAGACTCCGCTGAACATGCAGCTGGACCGGTTGGCAAAGCTCATCAGCAAGATAGGCTCAGCCATATCTGTATTCGCCTTTATAGCCTTCCTAACGCAAGACGTACTGACTAACCCACTGTGGACTACTGACAACTACATAGGTATGGCAGGAGCGGTGTTGCGCTACTTCATGATGGCTGTGACACTTATCGTGATGGCCGTGCCCGAAGGTCTGCCGATGGCCGTCACGTTGGCCCTGGCCCTGAACATGCGGCGCATGCTGAAGTCGAACAACCTGGTGCGTAAGCTACAGGCATCGGAGACCATGGGTGCCGTGACCGTCATCTGTACGGACAAGACCGGTACGCTGACCCAGAACCGCATGACGGTTGTTGAAGTTATGAGTGAGGAGGATCAATGGTCAATGGTCAATGCCATTGCCTTGAATACGACGGCTCACCGTGGCGTGGGTAACCCGACGGAGGTGGCGTTGTTAGAGTGGTTGCCCGAGGACTGTGACTTTGAAAAATTGCGCCGTGAGACGCCCGTGACGGAACGCCTGCCGTTCTCGACCGAGCGGAAATACATGGCGACGCTGGCAGGCGGCATGCTCTATGTGAAAGGTGCGCCAGAGATAGTCCTCGACAGTTGCGACCTAACGGACGAAGAGCGGCAACGCATAGACGAAGTGCTAAAAGGCTGGCAGCAGCGAGCCATGCGCACACTGGCCTTTGCATCGAAAAAGGCCGATTCCATCGATGTTTCCCACTTGCGGTTTCTGGCTGTCTGTGCTATCAGCGACCCCTTGCGGCAGGATGTGCCGCAGGCCGTGGCCGACTGTCACAAGGCTGGCATCGAGGTAAAAATAGTGACGGGCGACACTGAGGCAACGGCTATGGAGATAGGTCGTGAGGCGGGAGTAATGGATAATAAACTGGAGTGTCAAGCCATTTCCGGAACTGACTTCGCAGCCCTTTCCGACGAAGAGGCATTGCAGATAGCCAAGACTATAAAAATAATGTATCGCGCGCGCCCGCACGACAAGCAACGGTTGGTGGAACTGCTGCAGCGGAGCGGCGAGGTGGTGGCCGTGACGGGCGACGGTACGAACGATGCGCCCGCACTGAACCATGCCCATGTGGGGCTGTCGTTAGGTTCTGGCACCAGCGTTGCCAAAGAAGCCAGCGACATCACTCTCATCGACGACTCGTTCCGCTCCATTGTGCTCGCTGTCATGTGGGGCCGGTCGCTCTATAAGAACATCCAGCGGTTCATCTTCTTCCAGCTGGTGGTTAACGTCACGGCGCTGTTATTGGTGCTTGGCGGATCGGCCATTGGCACGGAACTGCCACTGACGGTGACGCAGATACTCTGGGTAAACCTGATTATGGATACTTTTGCTGCCATGGCATTGGCTTCGTTGCCGCCATCGCGCGAGGTTATGGATCAGAAGCCGCGTTCGCAGCACGATTTCATCATCAGCCGGCCGATGGCTTGGGGAATAGCGCTGATAGGAATACTGTTCTTTGCCGTCATGTTCGCCTTCCTCTGGTATATAGAGCACTCTGGCGAGGGCATCACTGTGGGCGAGCTGACGGTGTTCTTCACTACGTTTGTCATGTTGCAATGGTGGAACCTGCTCAACGCCAAGACACTCGGCTCCTGTCATTCGGCCTTCCACCATCTGTTGCGCTGCCGAGGCATGTTGCTGGTACTGGCGATGACGCTGGTAGGCCAGTGGCTTATCGTGACCTTCGGCGGCAAGATGTTCCGCACAGAGCCGTTGTCCCTGCAGACGTGGCTCACCATCATTGCCGCCACGTCGCCCGTGCTTGTAGTGGGTGAGCTGTACAGAATGGTGAAGAGAATGAGCAAATGAGAAAATGAGGATCATTAGATTGGAGGAGATAGAGGGTTGTCTGGAACCTTGTGTAGCCACCGTCGGGTTTTTCGACGGGGTGCATCGCGGTCACCAGTACGTCGTCAGCCAGATGAAGGAGCTGGCGCGGCGTGAGAGGCTGCGTACCACTGCCGTCACCTTCGGGCAGCATCCGCGTCAGGTGCTCGATAGCACTTGGCATCCCCAGTTGCTGACTACTCTTGACGAGAAAGCCCGACTGCTGGCAGAGACAGGAATAGACCGTCTGGTCATATTGCCCTTCGACCGCGATATGGCCCGTCTCACAGCCCGCCAGTTCATGCAGTTGCTCAGTGAACGAGTGGGTGCGAAGGTATTGCTTACAGGCTACGACAACCGTTTTGGCTGCCGTTCGCAGGTGACACTGCCCGATGGCCAGCAGCGTGACGAAGGCTTTGCCGACTACGTTGACTACGGCCAGGAACTTGGCTTGCAGGTGGTACTCGGCAAAGCGTATGAAGTTAACGGTGTCAATGTCAGTTCGTCGAAAGTCCGCCACCTGCTTACGGAAGGAGATGTGGAGACCGCAGCCCAATATCTCGGTCGTTCCTATACTATTTCCGGCCGAGTGGTCGAAGGTCGGCATATAGGTCGGCAGTTAGGCTATCCTACTGCCAATATTGAGCCGTCTGACCCCTGCAAACTGCTACCGGCAGGAGGTGTCTACGGTGTCATGGTGAGTTTAGACGGTGCTGAGACAGCGTTGCCGGGTATGATGAACATCGGCACGTGCCCCACGTTCGACGGTACGATGCAGACCATCGAGGTTCATCTTTTTGACTTCGAGGGCAACCTCTACGGGCGACAGATAACGACAACCGTCATGTTCCGCCAGCGCGGCGAACAGAAGTTCGAGACGGCCGCTATCCTTATGCAACAGCTCCGGCAGGATGCCGAAGCCATCAGTAAACGTATAATCCCCAAAACGACAGATTTATGAAAAAAGCTATTCTCTACACAGTAGTATTCATTCTGATTCAGTTGATCATCGGCGGTACGATGCAGTTCGTCTGGACTTTAGTCACGAAAAAGCCCGTGACAGAAATGGATGCCACGATGTATATCATTATGATGGTAGCCATCAACGTGGCTTCCATTGCCGTGTTCCTGTGCCTGAAGTGGGCGGAAGTGTCGCGCAGCTATGTCAGGTCGCGTCCATGGGCCACCCTGTTCTGGAGCTGTGTGGCGGCATGCGGAGCCATCATTCCTTCCACATGGCTACAGGAATTAATGCCCGAGCTGCCCAACTACGCAGAACAGCAGTTCGACATGATTCTGAAAGACCGCTGGGGCTATTTAGCCATTGGGCTGTTGGCACCGCTTGGCGAGGAGCTGGTGTTCCGCGGTGCCGTACTGCGCGCCTTGCTCCGATGGACAGCTGCTAAGCCTGCCGACGAGGACAAAGGCAACCGCTGGTGGAGAAGCACCGGCATGGCCATCGCCCTGTCGGCACTGCTGTTCGCACTCATCCACAGCAATCCCGTACAGATGCCTCACGCCTTCCTCGTCGGACTGCTGTTGGGATGGATGTACTACCGCACGGACAGCATCGTACCCGGCGTAGCCTACCACTGGGTGAACAACACCATCGCCTACATCGTGTACAACTTCTATCCAGACCCGTCGCTCAAGCTCATTGACCTTTTCGGTGGCAACGAGCGTTCCGTTATGTTGGCACTGCTATTCTCGTTGCTGATTTTCCTGCCCGCATTATATCAGCTGAACCTGCGGCTCAAGAAAGCGGGTAGTGGGTGAAGCTTCCAAGCTTTGCAACAAGAGCATGGACGCAAAGTAAAGTACAAATGAAAACGGGGCCTCCAATAAAGGGGGCCCCGCTTAATAAGTATTTCTCGTGTCTTAGTCGTAACGCTCGGAGGCGTTACCCATCCCGTTCGGTCGGATTTTCCCGTTCGGTCGGATTTGCAATCCGACCGCATTGAATATAAGCATTTGTAATGCGATAAATAGAGCAAAAGCAGGATTGAAAATCCTTATATTCACTACGGCTGGATTGCAAATCCAGCCGAACGAAGCATGGCGAGGCTTCCCATCCGGACGAGAGGGCTTCCCATTGTGACGGGAAGGCCTGCCGTTGGTATGAGAAGCCTTCCCATCGGTACGAGAGTTCATCGGACAGCCCCATCGGTACAAAAGAAACGGGGCCCCCTTGAAGGAGGCTCCGTTTGATGAGTATTTCTCGTGTCTTCGTCGTAACGCTTGGAGGCGTTAGTCACTATTTAAGACGTGGAGTGGTCAACGATTAAAAGGATACGTTCTCAAAGATTGTACCGCCGCCCAGCAACTGACGAATCAAAGTCTCATCACTGCTTACTGCATCCTCGGGATTGCCGTCAACGATTGCGGAGGTTTGCATGAGCTCTGTCAACTCCATATCCAGTTGCTCCACTTTCGGGCTTTCATATATCTTCTTCATAATCTTATTCTTTTTTACTTATTACTAATTCAGTTTCGATAAATTAAGCTTATTTTACGACTTTGAGCTAAAGCTCAAGCTCACTCATGCTCGGATGCGCTCGAGCGAGCTCGATTCTTTCTCTCTTACTTAATCGTAATCTTTTTGCCATTCTTGATGTACAGACCCTTCTGAGCCTTGACAACACGCTGACCAGCGATGTTGTAGATGACGTTCTCAGCACTTTCGGCAGTAGCAACGGTATTGATACCAGTAGTACCGGCGAAGCCGATGAACTCACGTGCAGCAGCCTCCTCAATCTTCAGATATGCCTTGCCTTCGGGAACGAACTCACCCAACTTCAGCAGATAGAATCCAACACCCTTTACACCATCAGCCAGAACGTAGATTGTCTGGAGGTCACCGGTAACAGAGCCGTCAGAAACCTTCAGCTCATTAGCGTCATAATTGTAATCACTTGCTACATCAATAATATTGGCAGTGTACTCGCCAGCAGGAACGTTGATGACAACACCTTCGCCAGCAGGAACCTGTGTTGTAATATCCAACTGAACATAACCATCCTTATAGACAGCGGTATAAGCATCAATCTCATAATCGAAGTCTACATCATAGTCTTTGCAGCTGAAGGTTGTCCATCCACATTCTCCAACAGTGAAAGGAACAGTAGTAACCTCGGGGAAGTCAGGATCGGTAACAACATCTTCAGGAATTTCGACTGTGATGTTTCTGAAATAATAGATAACTTCTTCTTCCTTAGTAAGGTTGAAGGCGATTGAATGGAAGTCGTTATAATAACCAGCTTCTTCCTCTCCATTCATGTGCATTTCACCATCGCACTCTGCAGGAACTGTCACAGTCTTCTCAATGGTTTCCCAGTCTGTAGTGAAAGGAATGGAACCTATGCAACTCCAGTGAACGTAGTCACCAGGCTCGTTATGGCACTGTGTATCGCTAGAAACCTCTTGTGTTGCCATGCAATCGAAGGTAACCTTAATCTTGGTTCCAGCAGGAACAATCTGCGGCAGACGAATCCAGAACTGAGAATCCCAGTCATCACCATTACCATCTGACTTAGCAGCACTGAGAATTTCAATCTCTCCATCACCATTAGCAGCTGCAAGTTCAACTTTTGTTGAGGGGGATTCCTTCTTATAGAAGCAACGAGCATCATTCTGCAGAATCTCTGCCCATACAATTTCTTCTTCTGGTTGAGGCTCTGGAGCATCTGCAAGTTCAACTGCAGGAGCATCCTCTAACTCGTCATAAACGTCAGCAGGAATTTCAAACTTAAAGTTATCGAAAACGAAGGCAGTAGCTACCTTGTTCTTTGCCAGATTGAAAGCAATGGTGTACATTGTCTTGTCGCCATTCTGACCTGTAGCTTGGCTTGCGCTTACTTTACCTTCACTCTCAAAGGTTTGCCACTCATCAGTGAAACTGCCTGAACCGATGAATGTATACCAGTTGTATGAACCGGGAGCTTCATGTGCCTGAGTGTCGAAATCACCAGCCTTATCTGCCTTGTAGTCGAATGATACACGATACTTGGTGCCTGCAGGCAGAATCTTCGGGAAGCTTACAAAGAACTGTGTATCCCAATCCTGAGCGGGATCATCACCCGACTGTACGAGGATACCACGGCTGCCATCCTTACCTACGCCATCAGAAATAGAGGCTTTCCACGGACCACCAATAGCTTGTTCTGTCTTAGAGAAGCAACTAACGTCAGTACCTTCCATGTCACCATTCGTGATAAGATCTACCCACTCGTCAACTACAACGGGTATATACTTCTTCACATAAACGTGGATGTTCTTGAAATAGCAGGTGTAGTGTTCGCCTTTTGCAAGATTAAAGGCGATGGTGTACATACCGTCTTTACCACCATTCTGGCCTTTATCCATTTGTGCATCAACTGTCCTTTCGCCTGAATCAAATTCTGTCCACTCATTAGCAGTGAAACTAATATCACCAGCACCATAATACATGTTATAGTCACCAGGTGCACCATGTGCTTGTGAGCCAACGGTAACAGAGATGTCAGCCATGACATCCATAGTGATTTTGAACATATCATCTTCATGCAGGACATTCTCTGGACCAATAGTAACAAAGAACTGGCTGTCCCACTCGACAAAATCAGTTGTACCAGCCTCTGCAGCCTCTTCCTGACTACGTACAATAACCCTGTAGGCTTCCATCTGTTCATCATAGATAGCCTCAGCATCGGTTTGTTCAGTATCAGGTACACCATCGGTAACACGCCATTCATGTACCCATCCAACAACGGACTCTGCGGGTATTTCCACCCAGTCCTGAGCACTTGCTACGCCTGCCATACATGATAGTGCAAGCGTTGCGAACATCTTTGTAATTCTTTTCATTTTGTAATACGGTTTAAGTTAATAATAAAAAATTGGTTGTATAATATACTGCCGCAAAAGTACGACGAATAATCGAGACGGGCTTTTCTGTTTGTCTCATTTGAGTTGTAATTTGTCTCAATGCCCTGTTTTCCAGCTTTTACGGGCATTTTCGTCTCCCCAAAGGAGCGTATTTCCGCCAGATGTAGGGGCAGACCCCGTGCCAGCCCGCACGCCGGTTACGGCGTTTTTTCGGGCCGATTTAATTAATTTTTTCTATAAGGGCGACGGCGTAGGCCGCGATTCCCTCTTCGCGGCCCGTAAAGCCGAGGTGCTCGGTGGTGGTGGCCTTGATGGAAATCTGGTCGGTGTCGCAGCCGATGATGTCGGCCATACACTGCTGCATCTGCGGGATGTGTGGGTTCATCTTGGGCTGCTGTGCACAGATGGTGGCGTCGATATTGCCCACGCGGTAGCCCTTGGTGGCTATCAGTTCCACGGTCTTGCGCAGGATAATCTTGCTGTCCATGCCGTCGGTCTCTGCACTGGTGTCAGGGAAGTGATAGCCGATGTCGCGCATGTTGGCGGCGCCGAGCAGTGCGTCGCAGATGGCATGTATCAGCACGTCGGCGTCGCTGTGGCCCAGGAGACCGAGCGTATGCTCAATCTTAATGCCGCCCATCCACAAGTCGCGGCCTTCGACTAACTGATGGACGTCATAGCCCAAACCGATGACCCACCCCCTGCCCCTCCCGTTCGGGAGGGGAGATTGGATAGTCAAAGCCTGCTGATCCTCAAGCGCATCAGCAATTTCTTCGAGAACATTATCAATGTCTCCTAAAACTTCTTCATTAGTGAATCTTAGAACCACGAAGCCTGCCTGATTTAGATAGGCAGTGCGTTCTGCGTCTTTTTCTGGCTGTTCGCCCTCAAAGTGGTATCCCCCATCAATTTCAATAATCAGCTGATGCTTCAGGCTGACGAAATCTGGTATATAGCCAAAGACCGGGTGCTGTCTGCGGAAATGTACCCCCATCTTGTTATCGGAAAGATAATTCCACAATGCAGCCTCTGCCTCTGTAGGATGCCTGCGCATCTCACGTGCCTTATCTAATAATTGTTGATAAGTAGAAGCGTCAGTTGTTTCAAATCTATTCCTCATCATTCTTCTTTGTTTAATATGTATATATTTTAAAACTATCTTATCTCCCCTCCCGTTCGGGAGGGGCAGGGGGTGGGTTTGGGGTAGGGGGTAGGCTCTTATTTCCTAAACAAATCCTTGATGCCGTCCATGTCGAAGGCGAGGGTGAAGCGGAGGGTTTGGTCAAGTGGGTTGCTCTTGGCGGTAGAGATGACGTAGCCGACATCGAGCGAGAAGACGTTCATGCGGAAGCCGCCGCCGATGGTGAAGTACTTCAGGTTACCCTTCGACTCTGCCTGATGGTGGTAGCCGGCACGCAGGGAGAACTGGTCGTGGTAGGTGTACTCGGCACCCACGGACCACTGGATTTCCTCCAACTCCTCCTTGAAGCCGCCGGGGGCATCGCTGAAGCTTTGGAACATACCCTTGATGCTACCCACGTCACTGTACTCACGGCGTACACGGTCCTGATAGTCGCTGTTCGGCTCGTCCTCATTCTGCTTGGGCACGGTGGGCACGAGCAATTTGTTGGCATCGGCCGACAACGAGAAGCGGTTGTACTCGTCGATGGGCACCATGAGCGAGGCACCGAGACGCAGGTTCGTCGGAATGAACTGGCTCTCCTCGTCGCCGTAGAACGAGATCTTCGAACCGATGTTACGGATGTTCATACCCAAGCCGAGCTGGCACTCACGGCTGCCGAGCATCAGGTAATTATTATAGTACATAGCCATGTCGGCAGCAAAAGCCGATGCTGGCTTCGAGTCTTCAGAATAGTCGTAGCGCAGGTCGCTGTAGATCCAGCGGATAGCGGCAGCGATGGAGAACTTGTCCGACAGCATCAGCGAATAGGCCACGTCTAATGACATTTCGTAGGGCTTTACGGTCATGTCCTCGTCTTCAGCCGTGAACACCTCGCCGAGTGAGAAGTAGCGCAGCGAACCCGACAGTGCCGAGTAGTCGCCGATGCGGTAATAGCCAGCGACGTAGGCCAGGTCGATGTCGTTGACCAGCTGGCGCAGCCACGGTGTGTAGTTCAGTGCTACGCCTGCGCGGCTGATACAGAACGGGTATTTGGCGGGGTTCCAGTACTGTGAGTTAACGTCGGGGTCTGTGGCACCACCTACGTCGCCCATACCTGCCGAGCGTGCGTCAGGCGCGATGGTCTCAGAGATAACGGCGTGCTCCACCGGATTGTACATGTCTACCTTATCGTCATCGGCACTTGCCGGGAGATTGAGAAAATATGAGAATGAGAAAATGAGAAAGGCTCTCATCATCCACCGTCCCAGGATCTCCTTGTGTTTGTTGTCCATTAACATCTTGTTCTTTTCCTTTATTTATTCTTTATCCTTTATCCTTTATCCTTTAGCGTAGCGCAACTATGATCTTGCGTGCCTGCGACACCTGCCTGCTGCCTTCGCAGTTGATGGCTACGCGGTAGAGGTAGACACCCGTCTGCAGGCGACGTCCGCCATCGACGGTCAGGTCCCAGTCAACGGTGTACGTGTTGCCTGAAGCCACGCTCGACTCGGTGTGCTTCCAGAGCAGTCGTCCCGACGTGTCGTAAATGTCGAGTTCGACTTCAATCTCCGAACCGGCTCGGTTGTGGTTGATGATAAACGTGGTGGACGACGAGGCCGGATTGCGCGTACAGCTGACATCGGCAATCTCTACGACCGAACCTTGGCCTACGGAGAACGTCAGTTCAGCCGTCGACGAGTTGTTCAGCACGTCCCAGGCACGGAACAGCAACTTGTGCGGTCCGTTGGGCAGTGCGGGGATGCTGAAGCCCACAGAACCGCGGCGGTAGTCGCCGAAGTCATAGAAGAAGTAGTCATTTAAGTTGTACGTCCACATGAGTTCGCCGTCGATGACCAGCTCCATGTCGTGGCCGATGCCGTTACCCGAGGCGTTGATGCCGTCCTTGTCTTCCAGCTCGGCATAGAAGTAAGGAGTTGAGTTCACCACGTCGCCGTTGGTGAACGAACTGCTGTTCAGGTAACAGTAGATGCTCGGCCCGATTCCGTCGTCGGGCGACAGCTGGCTGCCTCCCATCTGGAAGTTGTCGTTCTCGCCGTGGGCCTCAATGGTCTTGGCGCTGTTGACGGCATAGAGTGTCAGCAGTCCCGGTGCATCGGCATAGCTGATGTCCTTGGGCACGGCGAAGACGAATGAGAACTCGCCGCCATTGACGCTGTCGGTGCCGCTGTAGAGTGTGTTTGGCCGGTCGATAAACGTAAACGGGTCGGTGGTCTCGGCTTCGTTGTTCATCTTGCACACGATGGTCTGCTCGACGTCGCGCACCGTCGCCGTCACCGTACCATCGAAATTGTCGATGCCGTCGATATGTCCCTTCACCGTCACCTTCTGTCCGGCACTCAGCTCTATGCGTTCTGACGATGTGGCGGGTTTTCCGTTGATTTCATCGATGATGATGTTTGCTGTCGGTGTGGCCAGCGTCAGGGCCGGATCGCCCAACAGTGTGTACTGCAGTTTGTTCGACGTGAAGTCGGTACCGATGCCGTTGTTCGATGTCAGCAGCCGGTTCTTGGCTAACCGTGCTGCCTCGCCTATGGTATAGCGGCGACCCTTTTCGTCGGTTCCCAGCACATACTCGGTGAAGGCCAGGTTCATGTATCGGTTATAGTTTGAATAGACGGTGCGGGTCGTGCCGTAGAAGGCGATGGCACCGCCGTACTTGTTCAGCATGGCCGTCTCGCCGATGTTATCCTCCTGACCGTCGAAAGGCATGATGTCGCACGATGCCGTCAGCCACAGCGGCAGGCGCTGCGACGTGGCCTCGGCGAAGTCAGCCAGTCTGACCACCATCTCGTGCGACACGCAGTAGGGTGCCCCGTGGCCGGTGTAGTTCATAATGAGCGCGCCGTTTTGCATCTGCTGCTTGATGAGGCGTGTCACGTCGGGATAGCTGAAGCCCGTAGACGAGGCCTGGCGGGTGTAGGCATCCCAGTATATCTTCTTGATGTTGTAGGCCGGATACTTGTTCTCAATCATGCTCACCACGGCCTCGGCATCCTGCATGTGCATGTTGAAGTTGCCGTCGTCGCCCATGAAGCAGAGCGTGTTCTGCCAGGCCCCGGCATAGTTGTTCTTCATGTAGCCGATGGCCTTGTCCACAAGTGTCCGTGCCTCAATGGCCGTGCGGGCGGGGAATCGGCCTACGGCCATGTCCGACTTGTCGGCTCCCGACAGACTGCCCACCATATTGCCGCCTTCGTCGTCGTCGAGCATGCAGAAGTAGTCGTCGCTGACGTAGCAGTCGGTCTCGCTGAACGAGTTGTCGCTCTCGTAGCACAGCAGGAAGTCGTCGGGCGAGTAGTTCTTCCAGTCGTTGGTCAGCATGCGGTTGTCCCACGCTCCGTCGCCGAAGAGCAGCAGGTAGCGCGGCATGTCATCGTCGGTCGTGGCCCGGTCGTAGAGCATCTTCAGGTAGCGGCGGTAGGCGTTGGCATCTGGTGTACCGCTTGAGAACTCGTTGAACAGCTCGTCAGCCGGCACGATGCGCACCCGCATGGAGTCATAGGTCTCATGATATGATTTCAGCCGGTTGGCCTGTGTCAGCAACTTTTGTGTCGTGGCTATGATGATGACCATGTCGACAGCTTCGTCGGCATGATGGTCTTGGTTCGTGATGTTGTAGACGTATTCAGGCGCTTCGAACGCGGCCGATTCCAAGTCGGGCAGTGGCGTGGGGTCTTTGAAGCAGAGCGACAGGTAGTCCAAGCGCATGTTATTGCCTGACGTCTTGCGCAGCATTATTGTGTTGCTGCCCACCGTCAGGTTGCTGACGTTGAACGTCCACAGGTCGACGGCGGCCTTGCTGTAGCGGTCGATGCCACCCAGCACCTTCAACTGTCCTACTGAGGTTCCGTTAACCAGCACCTCGGCCTCGCACGGTCCGTCGTAGGACATCGAAACCGTGAGCGTGCCCGACGTCGCTGCCGACGTCATGATGTACGACAGGCCCGTCGATGTCAGCAGCTCGCTGTCATAGAGATTGCGGCCGCCGTGGAACCACGAATAGTTGTCCACCTCGTAGAGCGAGTGGTAGTCAGCCGGTGAGGGATAGAATGACGACGTGAACTCTTCGGCGTTGACCGTCAGCGGATCGCTGCCGTCGGTGGTCAGGAAGTAGTAGCCATAGTCACTATAAGGATTGCGTGTGCGCGCGGCGGCCGAATTGTCGGCCCAGCCCACGGGACCTTCGGCAAAGAACAGGCGGCGGTTGCCCACGATGCAGATAGGCACCTCCTTCAGGTCATCGGTCTCTTTCAGGTAGTCGGCAGTCAGCTTCTCTGGCTGCATGGCACCGCCGTAGCCGTAAATCTTCACTTTGCTGAGGTCGGAGAAACCGGCTTTGTGCACCACGGCGTCGGTCAGCTGGTAGATGCCTGTTTCGGGCACCCGGATCTTGGCCCACGTGCCCGATGCTAATACGGAGTGTTCGGCATAGCGGCCAGCTGCGGCGTCAGCCCGCGTCAAACCGTTACCGTCGCCGCCAAGGTCTGGTGTCCGACGTACTTGTCGGGCCTCACTTTTCACCTTCAGCATGAAACTCACCAACTTCTGATACTTGCCGTCGCGGAAGACCAGCGGCAGGAACGACACGTAGAGCGTACCACGGCGCCGCGACACACCGATATACTGGTGAATCTCCGGCAATTCCGGCAGGGCGTAGTCCGTTATCTTCTTATATCGCGCGATGTCTGTCTGCGACATGTCGATGAACTCAGGGTACATAATGCTGACGGTGTAGACCGAGTCGGCGTATGCAAGGCCCAGCTCGCGCTCGTAGACGAACGACGGCAGCACGGAGTCAATCTTGACCTCGTTGGCGGTCAAGTTGAAGAACTCCTGCGCGTTAGCACACACACTCAGCGCCAACAGCAGACACGTCACGATTCCTCTAAACTTCATATTTCTCATTATCTTAATTTCTCATTATCTCATTATCTCAATTTCTCATTATCTCATTATCTCATTTTCTCAATTTCTCATCTGCAATTCATCTCCAATACTTTCCTGTCTTCAAGCCATCCTTCCAAGTGGTCGCCGATGCTTACCGGTCCCACGCCGGCGGGAGTGCCCGTATACAGCAGGTCGCCGGTCTTCAGTGTAAAGAACTGCGAGATGTAGCTGATCAGTTCGTCCACGCTGTAGAGCATGTCGGCCGTACATCCCTGCTGCACCGTCTGTCCGTTCAGGTCAAGGTGGAAGTGCACTCCATTTCCCTTATCACCTACCACAGTGTCATCACCTACCACAGTGTCATCACCTACCACAGTGTCATTACCTACCACAGTGTCATCACCTACCACAGTGTCCAGCGGTTTTGCCGCTGGAAAGCTCACATCCTCTTTCATCACCCACTCTCCGATGGCTGCCGAGCCGTCGAAGCCCTTGCAGATGGTCCAAGGCATACCTTTGGCCCGTGCCTGGCGCTGGAGGTCGCGTGCTGTGAAGTCGATGCCGACGGTCAGCGCGTCGTAATAGCGGTGGGCAAAGCGGACGGGAATGTTCTTTCCTAAGCGGTTGATGCGCACCACCAGCTCCGCCTCGTAGTCTATCCGTCCCAGATGGTCGGGGACGAAAAACGGCTTGCCGCGGGTCAGCAGCGCCGAGTCGGCTTTGGTGAAAATGACCGGTGCCTCCGTTTTATATAACGCGCCATCCAGCTCTTTATTGTGTTCGGCATAGTTCATGCCTACCGCAAATATCTTCATTTTACTTTGAAATTTGAAATTTGAAGTTTGAAGTTTATGATTACCTTGCAGCGGAAGGTCTCTGGCGGCAGCAGATTCTTCATTCTTCACTCTTCACTCTTCACTCTTAAATCAATTTCTTCCGGAAGCAGCGGTGGCGGCGGTGCTGTGTGCTCTCCAAGTACTGCCATTGCGCACGCACACCCTCGTTCGACTCCATCTGCGGCATGGCCTCAGCCCAGCGGAAGCCGTAGCGTTGGAACTGGTGAATGAGATCGTCGAAAATCAGCGCATTGGCTCCTTTCGAGCGGTATTCGGGCAGCACGCCTATCAGCAGCAGGTCTACCGTTTCGGTCTTGTGCCATTTCAGAATCTTCAGCAAATGCCACCAACCGAAGGGGAACAGTCGGCCGTCGCGCGTCTTCTGCAAAGCGCGGCTGAACGACGGGAACGTGATGCCGAAACCTATCATGCGGTCGCCGTCCATGATGGCTGTCACCAGGTTCAGGTCGGCTATCTTGATATAGTCGTTCACCAGCTTGTCTATCTGCGGCTGCGACAGCTGGCTGAAGCCGTACAGGTCCTTGTACGTGGCGTTCAGCAGGTGGAACACCTCCCGTCCGTAGCCGCCGTCCACCAGTTCCTGCCTGGTAAACTTATGTACGCGAAGGCCGTAGCGCTGGCGCACCATCTCGGCCACGCGGTGGAACTTGTAGCTGTCGTCCTCGGGCACCTTTACTAAATATTCCACGTAGTCGTTGTCCTTCTCGAAGCCGCCTATCCGTTCTATATGTGCAGGATAATAGGGGTAGTTATAGTTGATATACATCGTCGACAGCTTATCGAAGCCCTCGACCAGCATACCCTCGCGGTCGGTGTCGATAAAGCCCAACGGTCCGGCAATCTCGGTCATGCCACGTTCACGGCCCCACTGTTCGACTGCGTCCAACAGTGCCGTCGACACTTCCAGGTCGTCGATGAAGTCGAACCACCCGAAGCGCACCTGGTTAACATGCCACTGCTCGTTGGCACGGCGGTTGATGATAGCCGCTACACGGCCTACGATCTTACCATCCCGGAATGCCAGGAAATAGTCGGCCTCACAACACTCGAACGACGGGTTCTTGTCGCGCCGCAGCGTCGCCATCTCGTCGAAGAACAAATAGGGAACGGCCTGTTCGCTCCCGCGGTACAGGTCATAGTAGAACTGAACGAACTGCTTCAGCTCACCCTTTGTACTAACTTTACGTATCTCAACCATAATCTTATCAGGACTGCAAAGGTACAACATTTTTCTGATACCACCAAGATTTTCCCGCCTTTTGCCTTGGATTTCAGAAAAAATTCGTAATTTTGCACCCATGATTACACAAGACCAACTGAAAGACGTGCTCGACAGAGCCGACAAACTGAAGCATTACCTGCGCATTGACCAGAAGCAGATGGAGTGGGAAGAGGAAGACCTGCGCACGCAGGCTCCCGACTTTTGGGACGACCCCAAGCGGGCCGAAGCCCAGATGAAGAAGGTAAAATCCATCAAGAAGTGGATTGACGGCTATAACGAGGTACGCACCATGGCCGACGAACTGCAGTTAGCCTTCGACTTCTACAAGGAAGAGATGGTAACGGAGCAGGAAGTCGACGAGGCTTACCAGAAAGCCATCAAGACCATCGAGGACTTGGAGCTGATGAACATGCTGCGCCAGGAGGAAGACCCGATGGACGCCGTGCTGAAAATCAACAGCGGCGCAGGTGGCACTGAGGCACAGGACTGGGCGTCGATGCTCATGCGAATGTATATGCGCTGGGCCGAGGCTCACGGCTATAAGGTGACCATTGCCAACCTGCTCGACGGCGACGAGGCCGGCATCAAGAGTGTCACCATGCAGATTGAGGGCGGCGAGTATGCCTACGGTTTCCTGAAGAGCGAGAACGGTGTCCACCGTCTGGTGCGTGTCAGCCCGTTCAACGCTCAGGGCAAGCGTATGACATCGTTTGCCAGTGTTTTCGTTAGCCCGTTGGTTGACGATACCATCGAAGTTTACGTAGACCCTGCGAAGCTGTCGTGGGACACGTTCCGTTCGTCAGGTGCCGGCGGTCAGAACGTCAACAAGGTGGAGTCGGGCGTCCGCCTGCGTTACTGGTACACTGACCCTGACACGGGTGAGGAGGAGGAAATCCTCATTGAGAATACCGAGACGCGCGACCAGCCGAAGAACAAGGAGCGGGCTATGGCGCTGCTGCGCTCGCAGCTCTACGACCGGGCCATGAAAAAGCGCTTGGAGGCACAGGCCAAGATTGAGGCTGGCAAGAAGAAGATAGAGTGGGGCTCTCAGATCCGTTCCTACGTCTTCGACGACAAGCGGGTCAAAGACCACCGCACGAACTTCGAGACCCGCGACGTCGACGGTGTGATGAACGGCAAGCTCGACGGCTTCATCAAAGCGTACCTCATGGAGTTCCCCGTCACGGAATAAGCTTCTGATAGACTTCGTACACCTGTTGTGCCACGTCGTTTCCTTCGAAGCGGCGCACGTAGTCACGACTCAGACTGATGCGCTGTTCACGGCCTGCGACACCTTTCAGCAGTCGGGTGACGGCGGCTGCCAATCCTTCGGCGTCGTCGGGCGAGACATAAAGGTTGTCAGGGCCGCCGGCCTCCTCCAAGCAGGAACCTGTGGCGGCAACGACGGGCAGTCCGCTGTGAATGGCTTCGATAATAGGGATGCCGAAACCCTCGTAGCGGGAAGGATAGACAAAGACCTCGGCCATACGGTAGAGCGTCTGCAGGTCTTCGTCGGGAACTCCATATAAGAAATGTACGCGCGAGGCGAGCTGCTCACGGTCTGCCCAACGGAGCACGTCAGCCGAGTATTTCGTTGGCTTGCCCACGGCCACCAGGTGGATGCCATCCGGCAGGAACGGCAGCGAGCGGACGGCAAGCTTGATGTTCTTGCGCTCTTCTATGGAGCCGACGCTGAGCATGAAACGCTCCGGCAACCCGTAGCGCTGGCGGACCTCGGCATGCTGTTGCGGCGTGACGTCGGCATGGAAGCGCGGCGAACAGCTCTGGTAGATAACTTCTATACGTTCTGGCTCGACTCCTCCCAGTTCCACGACGTCCTGTTTCGTGCGTTCGCTGATGGCGATGATGCGGTCGGCCTCGCGGCAAGCCGTGCGGAACTTCCAGGCGTAAATCTTCACGTCCACCCAGTTGTAGTACTCAGGATGGCGCAGGAAGATGAGGTCGTGGATGGTCACCACCGAACGGATGCCTGCCTGCTGCAATCCCCGTGGCAGCTCGCCCGTCAGTCCGTGGTACAGCTGCACGCCGTCGCGCCGCAGGTCGTTGACAATGGGACCGATGCGCCACAGCGACCGCTGCAGCTTCAGCGGACGGCCTTGGGGATAGACGAATTGGGTGTTCTTGCGTTCCGCTGGTAGTAAGTGTTCTTCAGCCGAGTGGGATGACGGGTTTGGGGCTGAGACAGTTACACGGTTGCGCAGTGCGTCAAGTCCGGGGTCGGGGGCATAGAGGCGCAGCTGCCAGTCACTCGGCACAACCCTGGCGAGGTCGTTGACCAGCGTCCGTCCGTAGTTCCCCAGTCCGGTGGCGTTGCGCACAATGCGCTTGGCGTCGAATCCGATAATTGTCTTTCCCATTTTCGTTGCAAAGTTACACAATATCCTCGAAATGAGACAATAAAGTGCAAGCTTTTTTCGTATTTGTGTGTTCAAAAACACAGAATGATTAACGAAAAAGGCGTTTTGGGCAAAAGTGAACATCTTTTTTTTCGATTTATACACTGTATTCTAAAAAATAATTCCGATATTTGTCCTCGCTAAACTAATATGAATAAGAAATATGTCTATAACAAAGCAGAACGACAAGAGTGATTTCGCTGCGTTCAACAACCTGATTGTTGACTACCATGACGGTGACGTCACTTTTTTCGACCAAGTCAAGAACTTGTCGCAAGTCCATCCCATGAAGCCGATGACGAATATGGTTGCCCTATGTATAAAGGGGAGTATGACTTTTGAGATGAGCGGAAAGCAGCTTTCACTCAATGCCGGTGACGTGCTTTTCACCCCTCCGAACGTGCAGATAACCAATGCCCAGTTCAGCGAGGACTACGAATGTAAGGTGTTGGGTCTGTCGAACCGTATCATCCAAGGACTGCTGCGTGACAAGATAGAGGTCTGGAACCAGGCTGTTTACATCAACCATACGAACCTGATACACATGTCGGAAGTCTGCAAAGAGGAATTCAATTCTTATTACGCTCTTCTGATTTCCAAGATCCGCAACCGCGATACCACTGTTCACCACGAAATTCTGCTGACCATCATCCGCGCCTTGCTCTTAGAGTTGTGCCTCATTCTGGAGCAGACGACCAAGACCGACCCGGATGCCAAGGTGTCACAGGGTAAGCTGTTGTTCAACAAGTTCCTGAACCTGATTTCCAACAACGATGTGAAGCGGCGCCCCATCAAGGAATATGCCGACCGACTGGCCATCACTCCGAAATACCTGACCATGCTCTGTCTGAAATACAGCAACAAGACGGCTTCCGACTGGATTGTGCTCTATACCGTAGAAGACATTCGCTTCTACCTGAAGAGCACCAGTCTCTCGATCAAGGAAATCTCAGCCAGACTGGGCTTCGCCAACATGTCGCACTTCGGCTCTTACGTCCGTAAGCACCTCGGCCTCTCGCCCAGCATCATCAGGGGGAGGGAACAGAAGCTGTAGCTATTCGACGCGAAGGACGGTGGTGGCTTTCAGACCACGCTGCCGGTCGCGTACCGTCAATTCCAGATTACCCTTTTGTTTAGCGGCCTGCACGACGACGACGAGCTGGCCGCTAAATAGTTTCATCGTCGGCTCAGTGAACGGCTCCAACGACGTGGCGTCGCCGTTGCAGACGGCACGGAACTTTCCGGCACCCTTCACCTCGAAGGTCAGCTGGTCGGCAGCATCAGGGATGAGCGCACCGTTTTTGTCGACGAGCGAGACTGTAACAAAAGCCAGATCCTCGCCGTCAGCATGGAGGAGCCCACCCTCAGCCCCTCCCCATGAGAGGGGAGTCTGATTACTCTGTTGGGTCCAAGTATCGAGTTGAAGTTTGGCGGGCTTGCCAGCGGTTTTTACAATCTGCTGGCCACAATTTTTGCCCATTTCATCGTAAATAATGACCTTTAGCTCGCCAGGCTCGTACTTCACGTCGTTCCAGCGCAGGCGGTACCGGTCGAGGCGGTTTGAATTCTTCAATTCTTCATTTTTTCCATTCTTCAATTTTCTAACCCTCCCCTGGCTCTTGCCATTAACGAATAGCTCCGCTTCAGGGTAGTCCGTGTAACAATAGACGGGTGTCACCTGTCCCACACGCTCCTTGCCCCACGTCCAGTGCGGCAGCAGATGGATGGTATGCTCGTCCTTGCGCCAGTGTGAGCGGTAGAGCCAGTAGCGGTCCTTGGGCAGTCCGGCGAGGTCGCAGATGCCAAAGTAGCTGCTGCGCGACGGCCAGTACTCGTCGTAGGGTGTCGGCTCGCCTAAGTAGTCGAAGCCCGTCCAGACGAACTCGCCGATGACCCACGGGTAGTCATCTTGCCACACCCAGTCGTCGTCGGGCAGGTTCGACCATGAGCAGTACTCCACGTCGTAGCTGGAGCACTGGCCGTCGGCCGTCTTGATGGCATTCGGGTCGTAGCCGGGTGCCCAAGAAGCGTAGCGTGAGTTGTCTGTGACTTCCACTGGGAACTTATACACGCCGCGTGACGAGACCGTCGATGCCGTCTCGCTGCCTAAGAGGAAGCCCTGAGGTAGCTGTCCGATGCTTTGCTTATATTTATGTACGCGATAGTTGAAGCCCGGCACGTCCATGGCCTGGGCCATGCCGCACTTGATGGAAGCCTCGGCATGATCCATACCTTGTGTTACTGGGCGCGTCGGGTCGAGTGAGTGGATAAGTCCCTGCAGCCGGACGCTGATCTGGCGGCCCTGTTCGCTGCCCTGCTCGGGAATCTCGTTGCCAATCGACCACATTACGATACTGGGATGGAGGCGGTTGGCCAGGACGAGGTTGGTGATGTCCTTGTCGGCCCACTCGTCGAAAAAGCGGGAGTAGCCGTTCTTGCACTTCGGGCGTAGCCACATGTCGAAGCTCTCGGCCATGACCATCATACCCAACGAGTCGCACACGTCCATCTGCATCTGGCTCGGCATGTTGTGAGCCGTGCGGATGGCATCGCACCCCATGTCCTTCAGAATCTTGATCTGGCGGATAAGCGCGGCCTTGTTCACGGCGGCACCGAGAGGACCGAGATCGTGGTGCAGACAGACACCCTTCAGCTTGCGCGTCACACCGTTCAGCTGGAAGCCGCCTTCCTTCGAGACCTTCACCGTGCGGATGCCCACGGTGAAGGTCTTCTGGTCAACAACCTTGCCGAAGTCATCGTAAAGCTTCTTCGTCGGGTCAGCCTTACCGTCATACACCGTCACGCGCACCTTATATAAATAAGGTGTCTCGGGCGTCCAGTGCTTGAACTTCCCCCAGAACCGACCTATGGCCTTGCCGTCCTTGAAGGGGGCGGAATTCAGCATGCTGACCGACTTTCCGTCGGGGTCGATGAGTTGCAGATCCACGGGACGGCCCTTGCCGTCGGCGGTGATGATGGGCACCTCGATGGTGAACTCGTCCACATCGCCGTTCTTGGGACTCTTTTTCTTGCCCAGCTCAGTCGTGGTGGTGATGCCCCACTCGTCGATGCGTGTCTCTTGCGGCGTGAAGATCAGCTTCACCGGGCGGTAGATGCCGGCACCGGGGTACCAGCGCGAGCTCTCTTCCAAGTTCTTCAGGCTGACCTCCAACAGGTTCTCGCCCGGCTTTACGAACTTCGTGATGTCTATGCGGAAGGCGTTGTAGCCGTAGGCCCAGTGTCCGGCCCACTGTCCGTTCACCGTGACCTCGGGTTGTGCCATAGCCCCGTCGAACAGCAGTTCGGCGTGGCCGTCGCAATGTCCGTTCTGGTCGAAAATTTCCGATGGAATCGTGAATTTTCGCTTGTAGTAGCCTTCGCCAATCCAGGGCAGCGCCCCCGAACGGCCGCTCTTCTCCGTAGCCTCCTTCTCGCCGTTCTGCTCGATGGCCACCGTCTGCAGGTCCCACTTCTTGTCGAACGGTCCGCTGATGGCCCAGTCGTGGGGCACGCTCACCGTCTCCCACGTCAGTTGGTCACGCGAAAATTCCCAGTCATCACTCAGCGTCAGTTCCTGCCGCTGTGCCGTTGCCGTCACCGTGGCAAGCAGAGCTCCCACTGTCAGTGCCGTTGTCAGTCGTATGTCCTTCATCACTTTATCAAGTCTTTCCATAGTCAGTATTCTTTCGTGCTGTGCGGTTGAAACCTATCCGTTTTGTCGCGACATAGGGCTGTTCTGTAGTGGGTGAAGCTTCCAAGCTTTGCAACTGTAGGAGGTCGGGCCTCCGAACCCGACAACGGCAATAGTTGTGTGAAACGATGTTGCGATGCCTGCCGCAAAGCTTGGAAGCTTCACCCACTACCTTAGCGGCTGCCACGCTTGGAAGCGTGGCCTCCTACAACCGCACAGCTCGTATTCTTTTGCACATTCGCCCATTCAGTTGCTTCGCACATTCAGTTTGCTTCGCACATTCAGTTTGCTTCGCACATTCAGTTTGCTTCGCATATTCAGTTTGCTTCGCACATTCAGTTTGCTTCGCCCATTCAGTTTGCTTCGCCCATTCAGTTTGCAAAGTTACAAATATTTCGGCGAATTGCCAAATATTCTCTTTCCAATTTCTTTCCGCCCACGTTTCTGAGCTTGCGGAGCTTCCATATACAACTAAAACAAAAAAAACCGCGCCCCCGTGCACCCTTCTGGGTAAACTTCCTGAATACCAGACAAATAACGGGTGCACTGTTGGCTAAAAACCGCGCCCCCACCGTGCACCCACCTTGCACCCAATATACCCCCAACAATGTCCCCCAATATACCTCCAACAATGTCCCTGTCTGGGTCGTTAAACTACACTCCCAGAAAGTTCCCACGGCCTGGGACATTTGTCCCACCGCTTGGGACATTTGTCCCAGGCCGTGGGAACATGATAAAAGCATAGGTTAGGTAATCTTAATGTGTATGCGAATCGATATTCTGCCAAATCTTTTGCTCTTTTTTATTTATTAGATTTGTTAGATTTGTTGGATTTCTGCCCGTAAGGGCACTCCTATCAGTTAGTCGCCTTCGGCGAGAAATCTTTCAAATCGTCCAAATCTTCCAAATGCTGGTGTTGATATGATGGCACTAATTATGATTAATTTATCCCAATTTGTGCTTATTTGTTTCCTATACTTTAAACGCCGTGGGTGGCGTGCGGGCTGGCATCAGGGATTACAAATCCCCTTTAACACCTACCCCAACGCTGGTAGATTCTGAGCTTGCGGTACACCATAATTGGGTGTACGGTGGGTGCACGGTGGGGGCGCGGTTTTTGGATACCGCGCCCCCATATACTTGTCTGTGTATCAGCTGAATAACCTCAAAAGGGTGCACGGGTGCACACTATTTCAAATTTTGTACGTATATAGCGTAAACAATAATAGAAACAAATATGCACAAATCAGGATAAATTTATCTTGATCAGTCCCAAACTGAAAAGAAACAAATATGCACAAATTAGGATAAATTTATCTTGATTGGTGCCAATTTGTTTCTATATCCTTCTAACGACCGATTCGGCAATAAACGTCTGGCCGCCGATGCTCTCGCACCAGCGGCCAGTAATTCATCATTATTCGACGGCGGGCCATCTTCACAGACAACGAAACAAGGTCGTCAGTATTAACTTTAAAAATTTATTTTGCAGACCCGTAGGCATTAATCCTACGGGTTTTAGCAACTTTTTCCTTGAAAATCATTAAAAATATGGCGAATTGTTTGTATGTTTCATTGAAAGTTTGTATATTTGCACCGTCAGAAATCAATTCTGACGCCGCAGTATCAAACTGGGCGGGAGACTTTGGTCATCCCAGACGCCGCTTAACGCGGGGAGTAAGACAGAACGTTTCTGCTCCATTTTATAAAAGTCGCCTCGAAAGGGGTGACTTTTATTGTTCATATAGTTTACGGAATGTGGTCAGGAACTGGCGACTCATTGCCATATTCCTCTTGATAGAGATACGTTTTCGACCTTTGAACACGAGCACCTCAAGGGCATCTGGCGAAGTTTGGAAAAAGACTTGAATATCAAGTGCAAGCACTTTGGCCTTGTATTCACTTCTCATATTCAACAGCACACGGTTTGCTTGACCAATGGACTCACGTAGTCTATTTATGGCAGAGTTCTTACCAATGATGGTCTTAAGGTCGTATGCACGATATATGCCTTTTTGCTCAAAGATGAAGTCTGGTGTACGAATGCCTTTAGGATTTGGCAGAATATAAACATTATAACCATGGAAGACTGCTTTTCGGGCAGCATTAAGAAGGTTGCCATAATCAGAATCTCTATCACCTGACAAGAACCTTGCTATCTTTTAACTATCCCATAATTCGTTTTAACTATTTTTACAAAACCGTGATGATCTTGTCCAGACATTTATTAGGGGAAATTAAGGGAAATTTCTTTGCTGAATGGAAAAATTGCATTATCTTTGCAGGCAGTTATGATAGACCGGGCGACAGTAGACAAGATTCTGGACGCTGCGCAGATAGTGGACGTGGTGTCTGAGTTCGTGACGCTCCGCAAGAGCGGCGTGAACTATAAAGGGCTGTGCCCGTTCCACGACGACCGCAACCCGTCGTTCATGGTGTCGCCGGCGAAGAACATCTGTCACTGTTTCGTCTGTGGCAAGGGCGGCTCGCCCGCCGGGTTCCTGATGGAGCACGAGCAGATAACGTACCCTGAGGCACTGAAGTGGTTAGCGAAGAAGTACAACATCGAGGTTGTGGAGAAGGAGCTGACCGACGAGGAGCGTCAGCAGCAGAACGAGCGCGAGTCGATGTTCATCGTCAACGAGTGGGCGAAGGACTGGTTCCATAACGTACTGAAGAATGACCCCGACGGCATAGCCATCGGCAAGCAGTACTTCCGCAGCCGCGGCATCCGCGACGATATCATTGAGAAATTCCAGTTGGGCTATGCGCCGCAGCAGCGCGACGCTCTGGCAAAGGCGGCCCAGAAAGCTGGGTACAAGGCGGAATTCCTGGTGAAGACGGGGTTGTGTATAGAAAATGAGAGGGGTGAGTACGACCGCTACTCTGGTCGCGCCATCTTCCCTTGGCTGAACGTCAGTGGGAAGGTGGTAGCGTTCGGCGGACGTGTGCTGGACTCGCGGACGAAGGGTGTGGCACAGAAGTACGTGAACTCACCTGACTCGGAGATCTACCACAAGGAGCGGGAGCTGTACGGCATCTTCCAGGCGAAGAAGGCTATTGTGAAGGAAGACCGCGTGTTCATGGTCGAGGGCTACACCGACGTCATCGCCATGCACCAGGCAGGCATCGAGAATGTGGTGGCCAACTCGGGTACGGCACTCTCGAACTACCAGATCAAGATGCTGCGGCGCTTCACGCAGAACATTACCTTATTATATGACGGTGACGAGGCGGGCATCCATGCCGCCATGCGTGGTACGGACATGCTGCTACAGGAGGGCATGAACATCAAGGTGCTGCTGTTGCCCGACGGGGACGACCCGGACTCGTTCGCCCGCAAGCACTCGACAGAGGAGCTAAAACGGTATATCGAAGAGAAGCAGGAGGACTTCATGGCGTTCAAGACACGTCTGACGGTGGAGGGCGTGAGCGACCCCGTGAAACGGTCGGAGGCCATCGGCGGCATCGTGAAGAGCATATCGGTGATTCCCAACCCCATCCTGCGCTCGACATATCTCAGCGAACTGTCCTCGCGCCTCGGACTGAAGGAGCAGACGCTGTTGCAGACGATGAATGGGTTTATTAGGAACAGCCTCACCCCCAACCCCTCTCCAAGGGGAGAGGGGACTGGTTACACTCAAGAGA
>Ga0310786_10000953_pt1 | contig 46113 bp, 41 predicted proteins | sample AusTroGonzalo_MG_FD_203881 | JGI IMG/M metagenome (GOLD analysis project Ga0310786, IMG submission 203881) | Bovine rumen microbial communities from tropical cattle in Woodstock, Queensland, Australia - Gonzalo_03 (v2) (version 2) | ecosystem: Host-associated > Mammals > Digestive system >...
CGAATTGATAATCAATTCAAAAGGCGCCATTATCCCATCATACTGATCGCTCCAATACCAGTCAAAAATCGAATTTCCGCCATCTTTCCGATCTGTGTATTCAAACCATTGACCATCCTGCAAATGGTTCCACGAAGAATCCGCATAAAGAGCCGTTTTGACAGAAATCTCATGAGACGGGCCATTCCACAAATCACGGGGATAATCGGGTCCCATAATCACATTCCCAAACTCGTCAACTTCAGAAGAAGAACTTGGCGGTTGTTCGGAATAAGTCCCAAACGACATGATATTGAACTTATACTCTCCAGCCTTTCCCGAACCGACAAACCTAAACGCAACTAGCTGTTTAGCTGCTTTCACCCCCACATCGGTTTTCCAGTATTCCGGTTCATCTTGCATCCATGTAGGAATCTGGAAGTCACTCCATTTACGGCATATTGTCTTAGGCTCACCATCCTTTGTTTTAGGCAACCTAACACCCGGATAAGCAAAACTGGGATAAGCAAAATCGGACATTACTTTTCGCAAGTCTAACGAATCGCCAATAGCCAATTCCAAACCCATCGCCAAGTCTGATGTAAATGTTACGCAAACTCCCCCCCAGTCAGAAACATCGACAGGAACAGGCTTGCCACTGAAATCTTTCGCAAGCGTAAAGCCAATTCTTACCAAAGGATCTTCATCTTGTGTCCTAAAGCCTTCTTTCAAAACGAATGTTCCACAAACGCCATCACACGTTTCAACAACGATCCGTTCATTCTGTGGATTAACCAAATCTGCTGGCCATACAATAGACGAAGAGTCTCCATTTTCGGCATTCGACATCAAAGTCCAATGGCCATCAGCTTTTGCGCCTTCCGGCAACAAAGCCGCATATCGAGCAACATTAACAGAAAAATCTCCCGCGCTCGGATTCCACAAATCACCACTGTTAAAGTCAGCACCTCCCGAAGAAGACTGCGTCACCGAACTCGATGAAACCCCAGGAATAGCACTCGACGAAGTTCCAGGAACAGAACTTGACGAAACGCCGAGAACAGAGCTCGACGAGCCAAGCGCCGTCAAGACGTTTGGATCTTCCGACGAGCCGGATATACCGTCATCCGCGCAACCAAGCATCGAAAGCGAAAATGCCCCGACGCACACCAAATAAAGATTCTTGTTCATACTAATCCTCCTTTTCACTCTTGACTTTTTTCGTCAACGGGAAAAACTGTAAATTCAACCTGTAAACCTGATCGAGCTTTCCGCAATTCGCCGCAATCGAAATAATCTTCTTGCGACACGCATCCAATTCATGCACAATTGCTTCGTAACCTTGGCGGTTTACACCCAAAGTAACTCCAGAAACATTACGCTCTTCGGCACCGAACTGGTCGATGGATTCAACACCGAGCCGCCCCATTTCGCGATGCATCATGCGGATGGCAAGCGGCAACGCTTCCTTAGAGCCAGAAACGGCCTTGTCCGTCTGCTCATAGGCATTTTCGCCCGTCTGCTTCAAGAAGCCAGCCTTTTCAAGAAAACTCAGCACCTTACGGACTTCAAGGGCCGAAACCTCCTGCATGCAGGCCTTGGCAATGTCACCCGGCATAGCACCCGGCATCATCGGAGCAAGTTCGCGCACCACCGGATTTTTCCAGCTATCGTAATACTCGAAAGCGTCCTCGTCAATCACACGCACTTTATTCGCAGTCGATATCGAGAGCATCTTATCGAGATACGATTTCTTGACATCGTCCTTTTGCGCATTGACAAAATTCACCATCGCCTCAAAGTATTCAACTTCGTAACCCGTGAGACCCATGGCTACAGCCACACGATTCATCGTCACGCGGCTCAAGCTGCTTTTACCGTCACAGACAAGTTTCAAGTACGAGGGCGAAGTAAAACCCGCAATCTTTGCAAACTCGCGCCATGTAAAAGCAGAAGTCCTCTTACGTTCTTCGTAAAAGTCAGCCATGTAGGCTCGGTAATCATTATATTCGACAATCGGTTTCATGTTAATCAATATACATCAAAAAAATTCAAACGTCAATACAAAATGATACAAAAATCAAAATTTTTATCAAAAATAAGCAAAATATTTAAAAATCAAAAATGCAAAACACATCACAAATGATACAAATGTATCATTTAACCACCATAAGATACACATACGAAAAAAGGCCCGGCGAAAGCCGGTGCCTTTATACTAAAGCAAACAAGGAAGAACACAACGAATTTAATCTTTAACGCAACGAACCGAGTAACCGAGATTTTTATAGCCTTGATCGGACAGGATCGCTTCATCAGAACCGTAGGAAAAAACTACGAGAGATGAACTTTCTGCATTTGTTTCACAAGTAGTCCAAAAACCAGTACTAACCCCCACATTCTGGACCATATTAACATAATCTTTATACCCTGCGGGCAAAACAGAAAAACCATACGAATCATTGCCGTTACCAAGATGAGCAAGCTCACCAAAGTCATAGAAATCTTTCCACCCCGTTGTCGATTTGAGAGCTAACGCAGCAGTCGATTGGCCACCAACCGCCGAAAAGAGCGTTTTCCATTCGGTCGTATCAGGCAAATGCCAGCCCTTCGGACAAACGCCCTGAGCAGCATCGGACCATGAATAATACCGACCAAACTTAGCACAATTGGCTATTGCATCCCTGCAAAAACTATTTGCAGATTCGTAATTGAGGTTCTCCGCCATCCAAACCTGGTTGCCAATCTTCACAATCCCGTAAACTTTACCATCGCGTTCATCGGTAAAAGTCTCTCCAGAACCTTTAGGCTTAGACGCACTGGTATCTCTTTTCACATCCGGCACAATAGAAGACTGAGAACATCCTCCCATTAACGGATTGGTAGAATTAGGCCTATTCGATGAAATCGCCATAATTCTAAAAGAGCTTTCCGAACCCGAAGTACCCTGCATTTTGAAAATAACCTTGACGACCTGCTTTGCCGCATTTTCACCCGTTATGTCGTACTTGTAGCTCGCGGACTGTTTTCCCGAACCGGACTGTTTAAAATCATTCCATTCAAAGCAGGCAAAATTCGAAACAGAATCCGCCTTGGGCAAGGTTACAAACGGCAAATCCATCCCTAAATCTCTATTAACCGAATCACCGAGATCTAGCATCAACGCAATCGGCATGCCGGCATAATACTGAGCACAAATTCCTTTCCAGTTCGAAACATCCATCGCAAAGTACTTTCCGCTAGAGTCTCGCCCTTCAACATTAAACCCGATTTCGACAAAGGGAGCACCAGACGATTCACCTTGTCCAAAATGAGCGACACCGCAAATTCCATGACAAGTATCCTTTACCTGAGTAAAGAAGTCTCGACCGTCGCTATACGGAATTTCTACAGGCCAAACAATCCTCGACGTTCCCCCTTCCAACGAATCGGTTCTTGCAAAAAATTCACCAGCATCGACACCTCTCAAAACTTTTCTTGAATACGCATCCGTATATACATGAGCATAAGTATAACCGGCATACCACAAATCGCTCGGGACATATTCCATCGAACTCGTATCCGTCACGCAACTCGAAGAAGGAAGACTCATCATACAGCTGTCCGCAAGAACAACAATCTCCTGGGCCTTAGCCGACGCATAGCGTTCGACAGCACTATCATACACAGATTTAACATCTGCAAATTCTCTAGAAATGCGGTACGTTTTATCGGCACATTGCAAAATTTTCGCCATCGCATTATCACAAGTACGAGTACTCGGTGTCAAATCCAGCCTTTCCAACATCATCCGGCCTTTCACCATGCCTAAACAAGTAGCCGCACCAGCCTTAGATTTGAGCATTTCTGCCGCTTTGGAAAAAGCCTCATCAAGGCTATAATAATCCGCAATAGAATCTGTATAATTACATTCGCAGAAACGTTCTACAACTACAGGCGATTCACAGCCACCATCGACAACAGATAAACTATCCACATTATAATTTTTATTGTTCGTGGCTGTGACATAACGGCCTAAACGCACAATCTTGAAAGGCTCCGAGCTTTTATCGTAACCGGACTGCAACCTAAAGCGAATCGAGACCAAATGTTTCAAGCCCTCTTCAATACTGACAGCCGGTTCTTCATCTATAAGCGGATGATACAAGCGCCCCGTACTCGGCGTAAAATCACTCCACGCAAGACATTCTTCTCGATAAAGCGGCTCACTCGTTGTCGAAGGTTTTGAAGAACGGAACAACAAGGCTTCATAGAAAATACCATCCAACGCATTTTCCACAGAGTCGCCAAAATCAAGAACGACGTTCATAATACCCGTAGAAGCGTATCCAATACAAATGCCGCCCCATCCGCTAACATCAACTTCATCAAATTTACCTGTAGCGTTTTTTCCGGCCATACTGAACACGATATCGACAGACGGACGAATATCATCTTCTGTCAATTCACCCACACCATGTTCGAGACCATCATTGACAACATTAAAGTGCGCCGTGCCGCAAACGGCTCCATCACACGCATCAATGACACTGCTAAGCGAAAGCGAATCATAAGCATAACTCACCTCCGCAGGCCATTCCACGCTAGGAATCAAGAGTTTTGTCGAATCCAATTCCAAGAACCAAATGCCAGAAGTATTCGTTCCATTATCAAAACCGGTACGGACGCGGTACCCCGATTCAGGGTTCCACATTTCAGCAAACCAATCGCAATCGGCAGAAGCCTTTTGCATATCGGCCACATGGCACAGTTTTGGAACTCCGAATTGTTCAGAATCCGACGAATACACAGTTGAACTTGACGACCCAAACGCCACTGTATTCGGTTCTGTCGATGTTCCGGCAACACCGTTGTCATCAGCACATGCGGCAAAAGCAAGAGCTATAGCGCCACACGCCAAATAAATGTTCTTTTTCATGTTAAGCCTCCTCGTTTTCCGCGACTTCCTTAGAAAGCGGGAAAAATTGTAAATTCAATCTGTAAACTTGTTTGATATTTTTGCACGCTTCGGCCATCGCGGTAATCCTTTTGCGGCATTCGTCCAGCTCATGGACGATGCGTTCGTAGGTTTCGCGGTCAATGCCCATCGTGACGCCAGTAACGTTGCGTTCGTTTGCCGTAAATCGGTCCAGCGAATCAACGGCCAAGTTCCCCATTTCGCGGTGCATCGAACGGATTGCAAGCGGGAGTCCTTCCTTGGAACCTTCTACGGACTTTTCCGTTTGTTCGTAAATATTTTCACCGACCTGTTTGAGGAACCCCGCCCGCTCTAAAAACGCAAGCGACTTGCGCACTTCAAGCGCAGAGACTTCTTGCGTACAAGCTTTCGCAATTTCGCCCGGCATGGCCCCCGGCATCAGCGGAGCCAATTCACGCAACACAGGATTTTTCCAGCTGTCATAATACTCGAACGCATCCTTATCGACAACACGAACTTTATGATCGAGCGCCATGGACTGCATTTGTTCCAAAAACTTTTTCTTGGTTTCATCCGTCTTGGCGTTGCCAAACTGAACCATGGCCTCGAAATATTCGACCTCATGATCCACAAGCCCAATCGCAGCGGCCACACGTCCCATGGTCACTTTGCTAAGGTTCGTTTTTCCACAGCAAACGTCTTTAAGGTACGACGGAGAAACAAAACCCGCAATCTTCGCAAACTCGCGCCAAGAGAACGCCGAAGTACGTTTGCGCTCCTCGTAGTAGTCGCTCAAAAAAGCGTGGTAATCTTGATATTCAACTATCGGTTTCATATTCACAAATATACGTTTGCGTTTTCAAAAAGTCAATAGTTTAGAGTACATTTTTTGCTGTTTTCTTTAAATTTTAGCAATTTTATTAGTTATCAAAACGTAATTTCAGCATATATAGTACACCCCGTACTGTATACGAATATCGCCGCAGTTACCCACGGCGATTCATCAATGCACCCTTGTCAGCATCCGCTCAAACAAAACAGATTAATCTATGCAATTATCCTCATTAATAATACTTATTTTATACGTACTATCAATATTACAACCATCTTGAACAGGAATATAAGGCTTATACAAATCATTACTATAATCGACATATCGAACATCCATTAGCCCATAAAAAGATTCTTTTAAAGTCACCGATACCGCAGGAAAAACAGACTTCTTTCCTCCACAGTACGCAATTTCTTCAACAGAATATTGACCATACCCCCATTCTCTTTTCAATTTTTTATCATCTACATCAACCCACACATGTTTTTCATAGCATTTTGAACAAGGGATTGAATCTCTATAAACATGATAGATAGAATCATTTTTAGAAATTACAACATGAATCGAATCAACACCCCTAGGCAAATCAACATCTATATGCAATCCACATTCAATATGTGCAGCCTCCGGTGCAGGGTCACAAGCTATCAGATTACACGAAAAGGCCATCACAAACAAAAGGCGAACAATTATAAACCGACTGTATTTAATTGAAAGCCCCGTCTTATTTGAAATCAAAATTTTCATATCAATCCTCCCCTTTATAAAAGTCTATTCTATACAATTGCTATTAGATATAGTTCGTATTTTATACAAAGAATCTATATTACAGGGATTCTTTTCTTGAAGAAATGGTTGATATCCTATTTCGCTTTGTACATACTTTACCGATATATTATTAGCCATTCCATTTTTTAAAGAAAAGGCTACAGAAGGGAATACTACTTTTTCCCCTTTACAAAAGGCCGTTTCTTCCATGAAATACTCGCCTTTGCCCCAACCAAATTTCATTTTCAAATCCGCATTACCCTCAAACAAGCCAATCCACTTATGATCTTTTTCATAGCACTTTGAGCAAGACTTAAGATCATTAAAAACATGACAAACAGAGTCTTGATTGCAAATTTTCACATGTACAGAATCCGCTCCCTTTGGTAAATCGACATTCAAATACAATCCGCATTCCCCTTCCAAATCATCAGCAGGTGAACAAGCATGGCCACAAAACATCAAATACGCAAATGTGGCAAAACAAACAATTATAAACTTACGGCGTTTCTTTGAACAACCAGTCTTCTTTGAATTCAAAATTTTCATATCAATCCTCCATTTTATAAATATACACAAATTATCTAAAAACGAACAAAGCAGAATATTAGAACGACATAAAAAATCGCCGAAGTTATCCACGGCGATTTACATTCCCCTAAATCTCGGTCGAGGATGAAATACTATGGCCCCTATCGGCTTCGCCTCCAGGGTGACAGCGAGCAAAAGCCATTCCCGGCATCCCGAAATAAATCCGGGACAAGTTCTAGCCGGGATGACATTTCCTGCCTACTGTTTACAGCCTACTGCGGCAAAGCCGCTTACCACATTTTGTCGTATTTCTTGCGGTTCTTTTCTTCGTCCTTCTTTTCCTGGACGATAGCGTCGATGACGGCAGCCACCGTGAGGTTGAAGATATCGTGGACAGAAGCGTCGGAGTCCGTGAAATGCACCGGTTTGTTGAGGCCCATCTGCACAGGACCGATAGATTCGCCAACGCCCATTTCGAGGAGCATCTTGCAAGTGGTATTTGCAGAAGAGAGGCACGGGAAAATGAGCGTATTGACGGTCTGGCCCTTGATCTTGTTAAACGGGTACTTCGTATCGCGCAAATCCTTGTCGAGAGCGACGTTCACCTGCATTTCGCCATCGATAACGTAATCCGGGTACTGTTCGTGAATCATGCGCACAGCTTCGCGGGCGGTGTTGGACGTGCCGCGCGGAGCCCCCTTGTCAGACCCAAAGTTTGCGTAGCTGAGCATCGCCATCACCGGTTCGTGAGCAAAGAAGCGCACGGCGTCGTGAGTGAGCTTGACGATATCCACGAGCGTTTCGGCATCCGGGTCGCGGTTCACGAGCGTATCGGCAAGGAAGAACGTTCCCTTCTTGGTGCTCAAAATGTGGAGGGCGCCGAAATGCTTGTATTCTTCGCGGATACCGATGATTTCCTTAGCCAGTTCGATGGTTTCGGAATACTTGGAGTAACCGCCAGAAATCAGGGCGTCAGCATCGCCCACCTTGACCATCATCATACCGAAATGGTTCGGTTCGAACATGTCATCGCGGGCTTCTTCGAAGGTCACGCCGTTGCGGCCGTTTTCTTCGGCATAGATTTCAGCGTACTTGCGGCGGCGTTCGAATTCTTCCGGAGAACGCGGATTCACAATCTGGATGCCCGTGAGGTCGAGCTGTTCGCGCTGGGCGATAATTTGTATGCGCTCGGGGTTGCCAAGCATAATCGGATGTGCAACGCCTTCGGCCTTGGCCTGTACGGCGGCCTTGAGCATGTTGAGGTTGCTTTCGGCAAACACGACGCGTTTCGGGTTGCTGCGAGCGGTATCGCTGAACTGACGGATGAGCTTGTTGTCGTAACCCATCATGTCGCGGAGCTTGTCGTAATAAGCCTCCCAATCGGTAATCGGCTTGCGGGCCACGCCACTTTCGATAGCGGCCTTCGCCACGGCAATCGAAACTTCCGTGAGGAGGCGCGGGTCGAGCGGCTTCGGAATCAAGTATTCCTTGCCGAACGTAAAACGCTGAGCGTTGTAAGCGATGTTCACCACATCCGGCACCGGCTTGTGTGCAAGCGTTGCAATCGCACGAACGGCGGCATGCTTCATGTGTTCGTTGATGCAAGTCGCGCGCACGTCGAGAGCGCCACGGAAGATGTACGGGAAACCGATAACGTTGTTCACCTGGTTCGGATAGTCACTGCGGCCCGTTGCAAAAATAAGGTCGCCACGGCTTGCCATCGCTTCTTCGTAGCTGATTTCCGGAGTCGGGTTTGCAAGCGCAAAGACAATCGGCTGGTCGGCCATGCTGCGGACCATTTCGCGGGTCAAGATGTTGCCCTTCGAAAGTCCAACGAACACGTCGGCGCCCTTCATGGCATCTTCAAGCGTTTCGATGTCGGTGCGGTCGGTTGCAAAGAAAGCCTTCGCTTCGGTGAGGCCCTTGCGGTCCTTGCGAATCACGCCCTTGCTGTCGCACATCACGAGGTTTTCTTTTTTGAGGCCAAGCGACAAATAAAGCCGCGTACAAGCGCATGCTGCTGCACCGGCGCCGTTCACCACAAGCTTCACGTCGCGAATGCTCTTGCCCGCCACTTCGATAGCATTCAAGAGGCCTGCAGAAGAAATAATCGCAGTACCGTGCTGGTCGTCGTGCATCACGGGGATATCGAGTTCCGCCTTGAGCGTGTCTTCGATTTCAAAGCATTCCGGAGCCTTGATATCTTCGAGATTGATGCCGCCGAACGTCGGAGCGATACCCTTCACGATTTCGATAAATTTTTTCGGGTCTTTTTCGTTGATTTCGATATCAAAAACGTCAATACCTGCATAAATCTTGAAAAGCAAGGCCTTGCCTTCCATCACCGGCTTGCCCGCCAAGGCACCAATATCGCCGAGGCCGAGAACTGCGGTACCATTACTGATGACCGCCACCAAGTTGCCCTTGCCCGTGTATTCGTAAGCGAGGTTGTTGTCTCGTTCAATTTCAAGGCACGGAACAGCAACGCCCGGCGTGTAAGCGAGCCCCAAGTCGGTCTGCGTGCTGTGCGGCTTGGTCGGCACGATTTCAATCTTGCCCGGTTTGCCCATGGCATGGTATTCGAGAGCCTTTTCCTTTAAATCTTTGCCCATATTGACTCCTTTGAGCTAATTTTTCGGAACGCAAATTTAGAAAAATTTACACTCGTTTAAAAGGGTGTTTTTTGACGCAAAAAAGCCTGTTTCGTCAATTTATTTCTATCGTTGTTGCTTGAAAAACAAATCTACACTGCAAAAAAAAGCAACGTAAGCGAAAAATAATTGCAGAGCACCAAAAATATATCGAATCAGTGCCTTAAATTATAAAACGATGAAACAGACCATTAAAAAGACAGTTCTCGAAAACGGAATCACCATTTTAACCGATTACATGCCGCACGCCTATTCCGCTGCCGTGGGTGTCTGGATTCCACGCGGAAGCCGCCACGAAGCCCCGGACGAATTCGGGCTCAGCCACTTTTACGAGCACCTCGTTTTCAAAGGCACCGAGAACCGCACCGCACTAGAAATCGCTCACGCCATCGAAGACCGCGGCGGGAACCTTGAAGCGTACACCACACGCCAAGAGACAGGCTTTTACGCCCAAGTCGAAAGTTGCAACATGCCGCTCGCCATAGATGTTATCTCCGACATGCTCATGCACCCGCGTCTCGACAAAAAAGAGATGGAAAAAGAACGCGGAGTCATCATCGAAGAAGTCCACAGCTACGACGACATCCCCGAAGAAGTCGCAGGAGACGTTTTTAACGCCATCCATTTTAAAGGCTGCGGCATCGCGCATTCCATCACCGGAAACGTCAAGCAAGTCCAGTCGCTCACGCGAAAACAAATGCTCAAATACGGGCACCAAGTCACTGACGAAATCCCGCTTTACGTCTGCGCCTCGGGCAAAGTCAACCACGAACAGCTTGTAGAACTTTGTGCAGAAAAATTCGAACAAAAAAAAGTAAACGGAACAACGCCGCACGACATTTACAAATCAAACCAGAGTGTGAAAGTCGTACAGAAAAGCGACATCACGCAATCGAACCTCTTTTGGGGCTTGAGCTTTGATCGCGAACTCATGAACGACCGCGACCGTTGCGCCTTCTCGATTTTCAATGTCGCCATGGGTGCTGGCATGGCAAGCAGACTTTTCCAGAAAGTCCGCGAAGACAAAGGCCTCGCCTACTCCGTCTATTCCACAAGCGACCTCTACTGCGATTGCGTCGATTGGGGCGTATCGCTCGCCACGGATTCGCATAAACTAAAAACAGCACTCGACCTTTCCGTAAGCGAAGTCAAAAAATTCCTGCGTCACGGATTTGTGAAAGACGAACTCGAACGCACCAAGACAAACATCTTGGGAAGCATGCACCTCGGTGCCGACAGCCCCGAAAAACGCGTGCTGCGCATGGCAGAACTGATGCTCCACCTCGGCGAAGTCCACACCATGGAAGAAGTCGAAAAGAAAGTCCGCAGCATCGAAGAAGACGAAATCATCGCCACCATGAACCGCTTGTTCAATTCCGCCAAATACTCCATCGCCGTCGTCGAACCCAAAAGCAAAAAGAAAACTGAACTGGATGTGGATTTCTTTTGATAAACCTCTGCAAGCCTAAGCTTTCAGCAAAAATCTTTAACTAAAAGAGCAAAGCGTATATGGTCTTCGTAATGCCCATGAAGGCGCTCGTATTCGCGACAAATTCCCTCTTCGCAAAAACCGGCACGGCGGGCGACCGCTGCACTTTTAGGATTGTTGACCGAAACAGAAAGTTCTAAGCGGTTAAGCCCCATCGCAAAAACTTCACTTGCAACCAAAAGAAGAGCTTCTGTCGCAAGCCCGCGACCACAAAAACGGCGGCCAAGCCAATAGCTGATCGTCGCTGAACGATGCGCCCATTGCACCCAGCCAAGCATAATGCAACCGGCCACAACCTCCCCCTCCGGCGTTTTTTCGAAAATACCCCAACAAGCGCCATTCGCCATCTGCGCTTGCATTTCCCAAGATTCAATTTTCGCAGAAACGCACGCTACCGAATCGCACTCATCCGGCCAAGGCAAATGCTTTGACAAAAAGTCCCGCGATTCATCAATAAGCTTAAACAAAGGCGGAGCATCCGATTCACCAAGCGGACGCAACACAACGCGCTCGCCTACAATCTTTTCAAGCGGAATCTCGCACAATTCCATTTCATCATCTACGGGTTCACCCATTACAACCTCTTACAATGTAAAGGTACAAAAAGAAAAGATACTCAAGTTTGTTTATATTTAACAATGGAGTAATTCAGGAGATTCTATGGCAGACATGACCCGTGGCGAAAGAACAGTGCAACTCTTTGCTAAGGTGATTTCAAATCCCGATAAGAAATTTACCGTAAGCGACTTGATGAATGAATTCGGCATTCCCGATGAGGAACGCCGCAACGTGCAACGAGACATGCGGTTTCTTTCGGAGATGGAAGCCGGTCGATACATTTCAGTAGAAAACGAAGGACGGACTGCAATTTATCGCTCAGCCCTTCGCAATGCAGAAAGGCTTCTGTTCCCGAATTTCGAAAACACGATGTTGCATTTTATTTTTCTAAAGCGTATCGCGAACATTTACCCTGCGACAAGCGAAATCATAACGCAACTTTTGGAACGCATCGAAAAAAGCTTGCCAACTCGTGAACAAAAATCGCTACGCCAATTAGGCGAAGAATTGAATTCCAAAATCCTTTTCATGGGAACACCACCCACGTTCGAAGAAGATGCAAGCGAGAAGATACGAATTATTTTACATGCAATCCACGACCACCGCAAAATTGATGTAACCTACATAACCGAAGACGCGGACAAACAATCTACACGAATACCACTGATGATCATCATCTACGAAGATGAACTTTACGTAGGTTGCGAATCAGAAAAAGTGGAAGGAGCCACATACACGCTCAAATTCCGCCGCATCAAAAACGTTAAACTTTCTAAAGAAACATTTGTCGAAAATCCGAAGATTGTAGATAAATTACGCAGACAAGTGACATCGGGAGCCGCATTCATGAGCGGACAAGAACCGAAACTTGAAGATGTCGAAATCGAATTTGAAAGCAGAGCACGTCTTTATCTTGAAGAAAATCCATTTAACCGTTCCATGCACATCAGCAAAACAAAAAATGGAAAAATCGTGGTGAAGATGAAGGCAGAAATCAATCAGCTCCTGTTCAACTGGGTCGTATCCTTCTCGAACGTTGCCCGCGTTATAAAACCAGCCTCACTCTGCAATCGTCTTAAGGAATACGCACAGTATTTAATGGATATTTACAAGTAAGAACATTATTTTTTCTTCGCATTATGTCTTATTTAAAAAATTACACGTATATTTATAATATGTATGTCAATAAAAGGGCTATGTAAAGGAGTTTTCCATGTCTCAAGTTACCAATGAATCACTAGCTAAATTCGGCAAGCTTTTGCAAGAGGGAATTCCTTTAATCGCGGAAGCCACAAAACACGAAGAAGACGAACTAAAAGAACTTCTCGAATGGCAAGAAAAACGTTTCACCCGTAAACGCAAATTGTTACTTGAAACGCTGGGCATGATACTCAGACATAAGGACGAAATCATCTCGACACCTCGCTATGCCAATATCGACGTTCATTTCATTTTTGACGACACCACAAAAGTGCGTACAAGTTGCGAGTTTAACTTTTGCGGAGCGCCAGTTTCCATAAACTTGAGACTGGGCACACTTTTGAAAATTTGGGACAACGAACAATTTAAAGTCGAATGCGATTGCGGAGCAACTGCGGTTATATACAAATTTAACGGCATCTCTTCTTCGGGTGATTACGTCGCCTCTGCACTTTGTCCATGCTGTAAAAAGGAAATTCACGATATCAAAAGTGTTCCGCCTTCGGATTACGTTCACATAGTCAATAATTTTTTCATTGACGATATGACTGCAGTTGCAAGAAACTTTCTAGCCAAGTGGCGGCTTGCCAAAAAAGTATTTCAAGAAAAAATTAAAAACGGAGAAAACAGTCGCAAATTACAAACTGCCGACAAGCTCTATGGCGACAGCGATTTATGCAGCCTAGAAACCATGATTCAAGAATTGCAGCTAAAGGAATTCGAAGAAGCAAGCATCAGAACGTAAAGACTTTCAACATGTCCATCATTAACGAAATTCAAAAAGAGCTTTTTGCAAAGCAGGATTTGAAATTTAAATCATTTCACAGCAAGTTAATTCCGACGACGGACGCACATTCGATTATCGGCGTTCGCACTCCCGATTTACGAGCAATAGCCAAAAAATTTGCGAGTCACCCTGATGTGGAAAAATTTTTGACAACACTTCCGCACAAATACTATGACGAAAACCAAGTTCATGCTTTTATTTTATCTTTAATCAAGGATTACGACGAATGCGTAAATCACATAGATTCGTTTTTGCCATTCGTCGATAATTGGGCAACCTGTGACCAAATGCGCCCGAAGGTGTTTGCAAAAAAGCAATACCGCGAGCGTCTTTTGAAAGATGTACAACGTTGGATAAATGCACCTGTGGAAAAAGTTTATACAGTACGTTTTGGAATCGAAACGTTGATGTCGTTCTTTTTAGACGATGACTTTGAACCGAAATTTTTGAAACGGGTCTCGAAGATTCGCAGTGAAGAATATTACTTGAACATGATGGTCGCCTGGTTCTTTGCAACCGCTCTAGCAAAGCAGTACGAGGCCACGATTCCTTTTATCGAAAAGCATGTACTCGACGTTTGGACACACAACAAAACGATTCAAAAGGCAATTGAGAGCTATCGCATTACCGACGAACAAAAAGCGTATTTAAAGACCCTAAAATTATAGTATCTTTTACCTATGGCACAGGATTTAATTCATACTGTTAAAACGAATAATTTTGAAATGGACTATGCCAAGTTTGGCACAGGTTCACGTCCGCTTGTATTGCTACCCGGCATGAGTCTCAAGAGTACGATGAGCGTCGCATCTCTAGTCGCTGACTCATACAAAATATTCAAAGAAGATTTTACCGTTTATTTATTCGACCGCAAGAAAAATTTTGGTGATTCGTACCCGATGGAGCAAATGGCGATTGATACCGTCGAAGCGATGGACGCCTTGTGCATAGAATCAGCCTGTTTCATCGGGATTTCACAGGGTGGCATGATTGCGCAACTCATTGCAGAACAGTTCCCGCAAAAAGTCGAGCGTTTGGTGCTCGGTTGCAGTGCGTCCCGCTTAAACGACATGTCCCGTGCCGTGATGACGGAATGGAAACGTTTGGCGGAATCGGGTAATGTCGAAGAGCTTTGCTCAAATTTTATAGATAAAGTTTTTTCCGAAAAGACCATCCGCAAGTACAAGAAAACTTTGATGTACATGAATTCGAATGCGACAGAACAAGACATGAAACGCTTTAGCGTTTTAGCGCGTACTTGTCTCAAATTTGAAGCATACGAAGGTCTTGCAAGAATCAAATGCCCGACATTCATTTTAGGCGCAGAACTTGACCAGACTTTAGGAGTCATCGCGTCAAGAGAAATCGCCGAAGTGCTAAAGCAAAACGGAGTGCCAACAGAACTTTATATTTATGAAAATTATGGACATGCCGCATACGACGAGGCTCCAGACTACCGTTCAAGAATACTTGAATTTTTGAAAAAATAAAATGTCGGCCCACGCATACACATTAATTTTGAGCATTATCTTTGTCGTGTGCATTTTTTCTGCTTGCGACAACAGTACAGATGCGAATGGGCATAACGATAAGTTATCATCAATTACAAATTCATCATCTTCAAGAGATTATCCAGATTCTTTTAAACCTGACGATACCGAGTACCCGTATGCCGGAATCCCACGTATCGTAATAGAGACCGAATATCGAAAAAAAATTAAAGATCGAGAAACCGAGATTCCCGCCAAAATGCAGATATGGGGAGACTCCACAAACGAAAGTGAAATAATGAATTTGACGATTCGAGGGCGAGGGAATACGAGCTGGTTCGAAATGGCAAAGAAAGGTTACAAGATAGAATTTGAAGAGAAACAATCTATACTAGGAATGCCCAAAGACAAAGACTGGGCACTTATCGCAAATTATGCAGACAAAACATTAATACGAAACTATATCGCTTATCGCTTATCAGCTACATTGAATGCTTATTACGCCCCACGTTGCGAGTTTGCAGAACTGTATTTGAACGGCGAATATTTAGGTGTGTATCTCATTACAGAAACCATAAAAGTCGCAAAAGGACGAGTGGATATTCCCAAGGATGACAATTCCTACATTGTGGAATTTGATGCAAAATACAAGGAGAACGAACAAATTATATTTTCCGATGTAATAACGAATAACGGAAATGGAAAATCATTTAGAGTACATGATCCTAAAGATGCGAACAATTCCGTATTGGATACGCTTCTTGTTCATATCCAAAATTTCGAAAATTTTCTAAAAGGAATTAAAGCCAAAGAAAAAAACGATATCAATAATTGGATTGATATTGACGAAAGTACAAAACATTACTGGGTGCAAGAGTTTGCAAAAAATCCAGATGGTAAATTTTATACGAGCGTTTATTTTTCTTGGGTCAAGGGAGGAAAAATAAAAATGGGACCAATATGGGATTTTGATTTGGCGTTTGGAAACCATACTCACAAAGATTTCAATTTAACCGAAAAATGGCATATTCGCAATTATTGGAACCAATACCTATTCAAGGACACACTGTACGAACAAAGCATACTGAAAAAATGGAAAGAAAACCATCGTTTATTCGAAGCGGTACTTGATTCAGTAGAAAAAATTTCAAAAAAAATAAAACCCGCCGCTCAAAATAACTTTAAACGATGGGATATTTTAGGAGTTTCAAAAAACTGGCTCCGTAAGCCGTACGATTCGTATGAAGACGCTGTCACGGATTTGAAAGAATGGATTTCAAATAGAATTAAATGGATAGATAGTCAAAGCAAGTCTAGTGATGATAAATAGGAACTGTCGATGAAATCTGAATCTAAAAGACTTTCCATAAATATAGTCGCTCAAGTCGTCACGTTCGTAACGCAGCTCGCTGTTAATTTTTTTCTAACGCCTTTTATTATTGCAGAACTTGGAGCAGACGCATTCGGTTATATCAGCTTGGCCGAAAATTTTGTCTTGGGAGCACAGGTTCTAGTAATCGCATTGAATTCCATGGCGGGCCGCTTTGTCGCCGTTGCCTATCATCAAAATAAAATAAGCGAAGCCAAATCTTTATTTTCTTCTGTATTTTATTCCAACGTCATTCTATCCCTGATTATATTCTTCTTGTGTTCTGGGCTTATATTTTACTTGGAAGAACTCATTAAAATTCCACAGTCCCTAGTACTTGATGTCAAGTTGCTATTCACATTGATTTTTCTCAATTTTATTGTATCCATTATTTTTTCTACATATCAAGTCGCAACATTTATCAAGAATCGATTGGAATTGAATGCTATTCGTAATGTTGTCTCCAACGTGATGCGAGTTGCAGTTCTCATTTTAAGTTTTTCCCTGTTTATTCCGCGATTGTGGTATGTCGGACTTGCGGCACTCCTTTGCAGCGTCTATATTGCATTATGCAATATCCGATACACTCGACTGCTAACCCCCGAAATGACAGTAGCCTTGAGAGATTTTGACTTTAAAAAAGTCAAGGAACTTTTGTATTCGGGAATGTGGAATTCCATTACCAAATTGGGGAATTTGCTAGGCCAAGGGGTTGATTTATTATTGGCGAACTTGTTTATCGATGCAATGGCAATGGGAACTTTATCTGTTACAAAAAAAATTCCAGTTGTCATCTTGAGTCTTGTATCCTCAATTTGTGCAGCATTCGCCCCGTCGCTTACAAAAAAATTTGCACAGCAAGAAAACGAGCAACTGAAAGAAGAACTGTGTTTTTCAGTCCGCGTGGCAGGTTGCGTCGCATTGTTCCCATGCAGTTTCATATTCTCGTTCGGAGATAGGTTTTACGCTTTGTGGACTCCGTCTGTCGATAGTTTTGAATTGTATGTACTTACGATTCTAGGGCTGTTTTCTATGCCGACGGCGATGGCACTCGAAGGTGTCCAAAACATTTTTATGGTCGCGAATAAGGTAAAAATTTATTCCATCGCGACGTTTAGCATAAACATGTGCAGTTTCTTAACGCTATTGGGTGGAATTTCTTTTATTCCTGAAGATTACCGTATCTATTTTCTAGCCCTAGTAACATCAGGATGGTCGTTGTTGCGGGTGGCAGTTTTCCTTCCAATCTACGGAGCCTATTGCATCAAAGAGCGAAAAACATTCTTTTATAGGGCCATTGTAAATGTCAATATCGCCCTTGTACTTTGCATCATCGTCTTGTTTGGAGTGAAGAAAATCTATATTATGAATTCATGGCTGGATTTAACGCTCTTGGCAGTGATTTCGTTTGCCGTGTCAATGTTTTTTTCGTACCTTTTAATTTTATCTGTAAATGATCGAAAAAAAATTATCGATTTTATCGCAAGGAAATTGAGGAAGTAGTTTATGAGATTGTTGTTTGATATTGTCGCCACGCAACCGAATGGATTTGTAAAACGTCATGGCGGTGGAAAATATGGCGAGATGATTTTCTTCCGAATGATTGAACGAAACATTCACTTTCAAGCGGTCTATAACTCAAAATTATGGTTGAATCCCGAAATAAAAACTGCCTGCGAAACCGCAAAAATTCCTTTATTAGATATCGCCGATACGGATATCAACACTTTGGTTCAAAAGAATTCCATTGATGTTGTTTATTCCAGCCTTCCAGAACATTTACTTTCATTGTCCGCATGCAAATTGATAGGAACAATTCACGGTCTGCGGCTGATTGAAACCCCATTTGATTTCACGACAGAATATTACCGAAACGGGAAATATTTTTTGGGATTGTGGAAAGAGGTCAAAGCAGAAATTTCTGGGAAGCGCCGTGAACTGGTAAAGGCGTATTTTAAACAATTTTTCGATAAGCCTAATTTTGAATTTGTTACCGTATCGAACCATTCCAAGTATTCCATTCTTTCACAATTTCCACAGTTAAAAGAATCTCAAGTCAAAGTATTTTACAGTCCATCAACCGTGTCTCCCAAAATGGCGGAAAAGATTGACAACGGAAAGAAATATTTCTTGATGGTTTCTGCGAATCGTCTTGACAAGAATGTCATGCGCGGAGTTGTGGCTTTAGACCAAATGTTCTCTGAAGGAATGCTCAAGGATTATCAAGTCGTTGTAACGGGATACCCCAAAGTCCATAGAAGTTGGTGGAAACAAATATTAAGAAAAGATGAAGATTTCTTTTGGTACAAGATAAAAAACAAAGACAAGTTCACCATCAAGGAATACGTTTCCGAAGATGAATTGTCATCTCTGTATGCCAACGCTTATGCATTATTGTATCCGTCACTCAATGAAGGATTCGGCTATCCACCGCTAGAAGCGATGCGTTACGGAGTACCCGTATTGGCTTCGGCGATTGCATCCATCCCAGAAGTCTGTGGTAACGCCGCCATGTACTTTACGCCGATGTCCATTGAAGAAATCAAGAATCGACTGTTGATGATTTCTAATGCAGAAATTTGGAAAAGCTATAAAGAAAAGGCTTTAGATCAATACCAAATTATAGAACAAAAACAGAAAGAAGATTTAGACAAGTTAATTGACTATATCGCTTTTTAAATGAAATGAATTAGGATTCGATTTAGCGCCAACTTAACCGCTTTGACGGAATTCTTCCGCAACGATTTCATAACGGTCTTAAAATTTATTTTGGAAAGAATGCGAATATGCGGCGTATATTCGATGCATGTTGCATTTAACGAATTGACAGATGGTCCAAAAATAAAGCTCGGCTTAAAATTATTTTTCCAATAAATAAACATCAAACTGAACTGGTCTCGTTTCGTGTAAGCCAAGTATTCTTCCCACCATTCTTCCGATATTTTTTTGACAAGTTCATCATTGTGGAAACGGGCAATAATGTTGTTTTCACAAAGCCCATAATGCGTGGGGAATCCTTCCTGCTTTAAATGCCGATATTGTTTCCTTGCTTCGGTAAATCCGACGACAGTCAATTTGAATGCGTATTTGATTTCATCGTAAATACAGTCCATGGGAGGCTTTACATGAGGAACCTGCGCAATCAAGGACTTTTGCTTTATTTGCTCTTCGATGGCATTATAAAAATCATTAGTCGTGATACGGAGATTACTGTCCATCCATACGCTGTAATCATATTCCGGGAGTACTTTGTACGGCAAAAATTTTACATATCGCGAAAGTCGCGTGGCATCAGAATGTGTATAAGGTATTTTACGGATTTGCCATACGCCAATTTTCTCTTGGGCAAAATCATTGGAATAACAAATGTAATCATACTCGTCACTAACGACAAGCGGTTGTTTCAATTCATCGTATTTGCCAACAAGACTTGTATATATCACTTTTTTCATAAGTTACCGCTAAAATCTATTTTGCCCATAAGACCTTTTTTGAAATCTTTTATTCCTTGCATGAATGCTTTGGCGGAATTCTTTTTACCGGCCTTGAGCATCCGTAAAATCCATAGATAGCGTGTGAGAATCGTAAAAGGATAAGCCGTTAATTTAAAAAAATTTCTATAGGTTTTTAACAAATGCAACCTGTTTCGCGTGATGTAATAACACGAGAACGGCGATGTTTCGCCTCCACTGGATTTACCAACTTTATGCCAAAGTTTTGCTTGCGGCACAACCTTTAATCGGATACCATTTTGCATAAGCCGAATGCTATAATCCGCATCTTCATTATACATGAAATACGAATCATCCAGCATGCCCACTTTTTCCCAAATACTACGATGAGCCATAAAGCAACATCCCGTCACTAGAGTGCATTCAAAAGGCTTTTCGCTAAAGGTGTAAATATGCTTGGCATTCCCTGTCCAGCGATTTAGATTTCCGCCGCCATACCATAAATCTTTAGGAGAGCCGTGATAATACATGTAAGGAGCGACAACGGTATAGCCGTTCGCTTCGGCTAGCAAATTTTCGAATAATTTAGAGTCGATGACCGTATCGTTATTTAACAAAGCGATGTAATCATAATCGTTCTCTAAAGCCCATTTTATGCCGACATTGTTACCGCCAGCAAAGCCTAAATTCTGTTCGAGTCGAAACGTTTTTACATCCGGGTATTTATCGCGAATAAAATCAGTCTCGTCGTTTTTCGAAGCATTGTCGATCACAATTATTTTCAGCGGAATTGCAGAATCGCCAAGGCTACCGATGCAGTCCAACGTGTCAGAAAGGCCATTGTAATTTACAAGAACGACTGCAATGTTCACGGTTCACCCCAAAAAATCAAACGGCATTCTTCTTATCAAGCATCTTTGATGGCGTGCAACAGACAACAATAAGCTCCAACCAAAAAATCGGGAACGATAAGTAGCCAACAGACACGCACATTCCGAACAACACCACCCAAAGGCATAATTGCATTTTTATTTGACGATTTTTTAGGAATTTTAGAATAAAATATAACCATACGCCAAATAGGCCACACCCTAAAATGCCAATTTGACCTAAAAGCGTCAATGCGATTCCAGAACCGTTCGCAGCCCCCAAGCCTACGCCCAGTCCGTAAGTATTTTTCAAAATGTCAAAGCCGGACATCATGATTTTTGAACGGACTTCCGCAGAACTTGAACTAGACTTATTGACAGTCATATCAACAACAACATCAAACAAGTTCAAATATTGCGCAACAAAGAAGAACACCGCGCCCATGACGCATAATGCAATGACAAATTTCGCATTACGTTTTTTCAAAAGGTAAATCAGAAGTCCAAAAAGCATGCAGAAAAATCCTGTCGAAGCCACCGTCAACAACAAACAAATTAACGAAAGCGTAAGCAATACTATTTTATTTTTTGTCCTTATATATAGCGCATTCCACCAAAAAAGAGCCAAGAACAGCCCGCAAATCGATGCTTCAATAAAGACAGACGTAAACCTTATTTTTCCGCCAACATTTTGCCATATCGCATCTAAATCATAGGATACATTGTTAAAGAAGAACGTATCCGGGAACCAGCCTCCGAAATTGTCCGTAACATATTTCCAAAGTCCAATAAACGAAATAAAAACAATTGAATTCTTTACTACGTTTCTTGAAAAATAGGGCTTCAAGTAATTTCTGCGCTTGATAATGGAAACAAGCCCGCCCATATTCAAAAAAAGATAGACCCATTGAATGCATTGCTTCAAGGAAAAATAGTACGGAACCATCCCTTTCGCAATTGCAGCTTCCATGGAACCGTGTTCATAAACCATCACCCGCCCTTCAAAAAAATGTTTTGCCACAAAGGATTGTATAATGACAAACGCAATAAAAAAGAAGGAGATATTTTGAATATTCTTTACATCTTGCGGAACATCTTTCTTGAGGCGGAGTCCTTTGACAATGAGAAGCACCGGCGCCACGAGGTAAGGCATAAATCCCGTATTCCCGATAGAGAATATCGCCGTCGTCTGGAACAGATAAGAAAAGGCAAAAAGTGTAGCGATCGCCTGATATGAACGGCAAAACGCAATGATGGCACAAATAATGTAAATAACACCGAAAAGAGTTATTGAAAGGGAACTCATTTTTTAGCCCCCTCGGCAGCACGGTTCAATACTTTATTCGCACTTTGTTTCCAAGAGAATCTTTCGACATTACGAAAGCCCAACTCTTTCAATTGATTTCGGTGGTCCGTATCCGTTACGATATTGCAAATGGCGTGAATCCAATCATCAATATTATGCGGGTTGACCAAATCAGCCGATTCGACGAGAACCTCTGGCATGGACGCTACATTAGAAGCAATCACAGGACAACCGCACGACTGGGCTTCTAAAACGGGAATGCCGAACCCCTCATACAAAGACGGAAATAGAAAAGCCAAGGCGTTCGAATACAAATCGACGAGTTCAGAATCACTCACACGACCAAGCAACTTTACACGTGAATTTCCTGTTAGCGCATTCAAGTCCATACTTGAAAAACTTCCGCTTTTTAAATCACCCACAATAAAAAGCTTGAGGTTATCCATTTGCTTGGATACCCCCTCGAACGCTTTAACAATCATCTCAAAATTTTTGCATTCTTTGACGGAGGAAACCGCGAGCAAATAGTTTTCTTTATTCAAGTTTTCGTTTGACTGAGGGTGGAAGTTGCAGCCAACGGCATTGTAAACAACAGTAATTTTCTGATTTGGAATTCGGTAATAATTGGAAATTTCAGCTTTTGAAAAATCGCTAACCGTAAAAAGGAGCTTGCTTGACTTTAAGACTAGCGGAATTAAAAAACGATAAAAATACCGAAACGCGTTTGAATAAGACTTAGGGTAACGGATGTACGTGATATCGTGCAGCGTCGAAATCTTATTACTGTAAAGAACAGGCGCAGTGTTGCAAAAATTCAAAAGAAGCGGGCTTCCGATTTTCTTGAGATGTCGCGGCAAATCGAACTGTTCCCACAAGTGACCCGTGTGCGATCCAATGATTTCAACACCCAATTCTTGGGCTTCTGATTCTAGTAAAACATTGTGCGGCGCAAAAAATTTTAATTCGTCTTTATGACAAAGCAATTGCAGTTCTCTTGAAATTTCAAGGGCAAAACGCTGGACTCCGGTTATAGGTTGCGTGAGAAACCTTGCGTTTACTGCAAACATCGCCTATTCCGCCATCACGGTTATCAAATTGCTTTTATATTGACTAAAAAGGAATTTTTCAACAATGCGCGAATACGCCTTTTTGCCAAAAAACGTTTTCTTGTCTTCGCAAGAAAGTTCTTTAATGGCGTTCGCAAAAGCAGTCGTGTTGCGGTTGGGGACTTCTATCCCTGTTTCACCGTTCAGGGAAACGTAATTCACACCGCTCCCCTCTATTTTAAAGGTTACGGAGGGCAAGCCAAAATACATCGCTTCCGCAAGGGCTAGTCCAAAAGCCTCGTTTTTCGTAATTGACGAAAAACAGAAAATGTCGGCAGCAATGTAATATGCTTTCAGCTCGTCGTCTGCTAACTTTCCCAAGAACTTTACAGAAGGGCAATTTCTGCTCTGGCGTTGCAGGGACCTTCTTTGTTCCCCGTCCCCGATGATATAGAAGGTGTAATTGTCACCTAATTTTTTCGCCGATTGGATCAAATAGTTGAAACCTTTATAGGGAACCAAACGACCGACAGATAAACAAATAGTCTTGCCAATATTTTTCTCTTTAATTTTTTTCGCAAGTTCTTTTGCCTTTGGCGTTTGCATCAAACGGGTCTCGTCTATGCAATTCGGAATGATGGTGCATTTGGACTTGAACCTGGACAAGTATCTACTACCTTCGATATAATTCGGACTGGTCGCAATAACCTTGTCAGCCCGTTTCAATAAGGCCATATTCTGAAAATGGAATATCTTACCTAGAATTTTTTGGCGGATAATGTCCAAATGCCAATAGAGAATAAGTTTAGTCTCTTTAGGAATGTTCCGCAACAAGATTCGTGCGAAAAAAGGATTCGGGTAATGAAAAACAATATAATCAGGCTTAAAATTTTTTAACAAGTCCTTAAATTTCCGATTCATTTCCAACGAAATCGATTGGGAAAAAATTTTACACTGGCATTTACAACGAATGACTTCGACATCATCAATCACTGTCGAATCTTCATTTTTTTCATGACCGAAACAAAGGACCTTCTGCTCATATTTTCCCTGTAAAGCGCGCACAGCGTCTCTTGCGACTTGTTCTATGCCTCCTATAAAGGGATAGTAGTATTTCGATATATGCAACACTCTTTTCACGTGCGAAATTCCGATAGTCAAAAAAAACTTGGAGAACGTAAACTTAAAAGAAATATAGTTTACGCCCATAATAACCCACTATAATATAGTATTACTTGAATTGTAAAGACTTCAATTATTGTTGTTTTATTCTGTTAAAACGTTATTGTGTTCTTTTTTTGTTCCCAGCGCTTGAAAAAACACCGCATTCGAGTTGAATGCGGCGCTTGCTAAGATTCATTTCGTAAGCAAAATGTTACATCTTGTTAGACTTCGGTCTTGTAATACTTGGCGTACCACTCTGCAAATTTTCTTATTCCTTCGCGGAGCGGCGTGGCGGGTTTAAAGCCGAAGTCTTGTTCCAATGCGGTCGTATCGGCGTAGGTGACGGGCACGTCGCCGGGCTGCATGGGCACGAGCTCCTTGTGAGCTTCAAAGTCGTAATCGGCAGGGAGCACCTTTGCACGGACAAGTTCTTCTTGCAGAATCGTCACGAAGTCCAGCAAGTTTTCGGGGTGGTTGTTGCCGATGTTATAGACTCTGTAAGGCGGGAGCGGGAGGCCATCTTCACCATTTTGCTTTTCTGGAGCATGCTGCATCACGCGGACAACGCCTTCGACGATGTCATCGACGTAAGTGAAGTCGCGTTTGCACTTGCCGTAATTGAAAATCTGGATGGTCTTGCCAGCTTTAAGCTTGTTCGTAAAGCCGAAGTAGGCCATGTCCGGGCGGCCCGCAGGACCATACACGGTAAAGAACCGAAGCCCCGTACTCGGAATGTTGTAGAGCTTGCTGTAGGCATGCGCCATAAGTTCGTTGCTCTTCTTGGTGGCGGCGTACAGCGAAACGGGATTATCGACTTTATCATCGGTAGAATACGGAATCTTCTTGTTGCTGCCATAGACGCTCGAAGAACTCGCATAGACGAGGTGTTCGACTTCAAAGTGGCGGCAAGCTTCGAGAATGTTGTAGAAGCCGATGAGGTTGCTCTGGATGTAGGCGTCCGGATTCGTGATGGAATAGCGGACTCCAGCCTGAGCCGCGAGATTCACGACGACAGCGAAGTGGTACTTTTCAAAGAGGGTGTCGATGGCGGACTTGTCCGCGAGATTTGCCTTGATAAAAGTCCACTTCTTGCCAGTTGCAGTCACGAGAGCCTCGATTTCCTTGAGACGCTCGTACTTGATGTTCACGTCATAGTAGTCGGTGATGGAATCAAGCCCAACTAGTTCGGAGCAGTCATAATCGGTGAGCAACTTTTTGCAGAGGTTGCAACCGATAAAGCCTGCTGCTCCAGTGACAAGAACCGACTTTCCGTTGAGGTTTACGTTTTTATCAAGCATGGCAATACCTTAGCAACCGATAGCGCTGTATTCGAATCCTGCGTCGGCGAGCTCCTTCGCGTCGTAGATGTTGCGACCGTCAATGATGAGCGCGTTTTTCATGGACTTCTTCATCACGCCGAAGCTCGGCATGCGGAACTGCTTCCATTCGGTCACGAGGAGGAGGGCGTCGGCATCGAGGAGTGCTTCGTACATGTCGTTGCAGTAGGTGACGATGTCGCCCACGCGGCGCTTGCATTCGTTCATGGCAACCGGGTCGAACACGCGGACTGTTGCTCCGGCCTTCGTAAGCTTGTCGATGAGCACGAGGGCGGTGGCTTCACGCATGTCGTCGGTTTCGGGCTTGAAGGCGAGGCCCCACATGGCGATAGTTTTGCCCTTGAGATTTGCTTCGCCGCCAAAGCGCTTGGCGAGCTTGTTGAACAGCACCGTCTTCTGGTATTCGTTCACGTCTTCAACAGCCTTCAAGACGCCCATTTTGTAGCCGTTCTTTTCGGCGGTCTTGATGAGGGCCTTCACATCCTTCGGGAAGCAGCTTCCACCGTAGCCGCAGCCCGGGTAGAGGAACTTCGAGCCGATGCGCGTGTCGCTACCGATACCCTTGCGGACCATGTTCACGTCAGCGCCGACGAGTTCGCAAAGGTTCGCGATGTCGTTCATGAAGCTGATGCGAGTCGCGAGCATGGAGTTCGCGGCGTACTTGATCATTTCAGCGCTCGGGATGTCCGTGAAAATCACGCGGAAATTGTTGAGCATCATCGGGCGGTAGAGGCGGGTCATAAGTTCCTTGGCCTGTTCGCTTTCCACGCCGACAACGACGCGGTCGGGCTTCATGAAGTCCGTGATGGCGGAGCCTTCCTTCAAGAATTCCGGGTTGCTTGCGACATCGAACGGAACGTTCACGCCACGCTTGTCGAGTTCTTCCTGGATGGCAGCCTTGACCTTCTTTGCGGTTCCGACCGGAACCGTCGATTTTGTCACGAGCACGGTGTATTTCTTGATGTTCTGGCCAAAGGTACGGGCCACGGCGAGCACGTACTGCAAGTCGGCGGAGCCGTCTTCGTCAGGAGGCGTACCCACGGCGCTAAAGACCATTTCGACATCGTCGAGGATGCTGGCGAGGTCGGTCATGAAGTGCAGGCGACCTTCGCGTTGATTGCGAAGAACCATTTCGTCAAGACCCGGTTCGTATATGGGAATTTCCCCCTTCTGGAGGGATTCAATCTTAGCTTGGTTCACATCGACGCAAGTGACGTTAACGCCCATTTCGGCAAAGCATGTGCCACTTACGAGACCGACATATCCGGTACCGACAATTGCTATGTTCATAAAAAAATCCTTGATGAAAGGTCTATTTTGTTAAATCGACGAAAAATGTAATAAAATCGTAACGGATTGATAGAAAAGAAACCGTAAAAAAGCGGCTCAAAGAGTCGCAAAAAAACGCCGCCCCTAACTTTGGAGGCAGCGGTTGATGGTTAAACAAATTTATTTTTAGTTTTCGCCGTTACGCATTTCGGTTTGCTCGCGGTCCATCGTGTAAGTCAAGTATTCCCTGAAATCGCGATTGATATCGACTCCTTCAAAATCGACACCGTTGTTTTCCAACACGAATATGGCACTTGGGTTATCAATCCATGCTTCAATGCCGACGCTATCGAGCACCATGGATTTGTCTCCCGGACCTTTAGCGATGATTTCGATTTTGGATTTTTCGACCCATCCCTGACCGCACTTTCCTTTGACGAGAACATTTGCTTCAGTTTCCCTGAGAATTGTCAACTCGTCATTAAATCCTGCGGTGCAGACAACGGAGCCACCGTCTTTTTGAGAAGTGACATCAATGTCGCCACGCTTCGATTTGACGACTTTTGCAGCAAATGAAGTGGTGACCATAAGCGAAAACGCCACAGTCATCACGAACTTGATGGTTTTCATGATTGCCTCCTGTTCCTTGATTTTTTTAAGAGACGAACAACTGTCTCTAATGCATAAACTACAAAGTAAAGTTTACACAGACCACTTTTTTGAGGGATAAAATGAAATAGGAAGCTTATTAAAAAATTACTTGCAAATAGCTTTGAGCATCGCCTTGCAACCTTCGTTCACATCTTGCCAAGTCGCTTCGAAATCGCCGGTGTACCAAGGGTCTGCGACGTCGCGGTTTTGACCAGCCCAATCCATCAAGAGGGAAATTTTGTGGGGTTCGCGGGCTTCGCGTTCGTAAATGTCGCGGGGCAAAATCCAGCGGAGGTTCCGCAGGTTGTTCTGGTCCATGAGCACGATGTAATCGTAATGATGGTAATCGTCGAGCGTCATCTGACGTGCCGTTTTGCCGCTACAGTCGATGTTGTGGCGGGCGAGCATTCGCCTAGCGGGCGGATAGACGGGGTTCCCGATTTCTTCGGTGCTTGTCGCAGCGGAGGCAATTTCAAAATCTGCAGCGGTCAGCGAAGTGTTTGCGGAGATGATGCTCGGCAATTCGCGAACCATCTTTTTCATAACAAATTCAGCCATGGGGCTGCGGCAAATATTCCCGTGGCATACAAACAAAATTTTAATCATGCATTATCCTTAAAGCTGTCCAGAATCTTGTAGAGCGTGTTGTATAACGTTTTCGCTTCGTCTGGCGACAAATTCACGCAACTAGCCATCGCTTTGGGGACGTTTTTCGCCTTGCTTTGTAGCTTTTTGCCTTCGTCGGTCAAGCGGACAGAAAGACAACGTTCGTCAGATTCTTCGCGGGTGCGTTTCACGTAGCCCTTGGTTTCGAGTTTTTTTAAAAGCGGCGTGAGCGTTCCCGAGTCCAAAAAAAGCTTTTTCCCGAGTTCGGTCACGTTGCATTTCTTTTCTTCCCACAAGACGAGCATCACGATATACTGGGTATAAGTGAGTCCGAGCGGTTCTAAGAACGGCGTGTAACGTCGCGTTATTTCTTTAGAAACCGCATAGAGCGGAAAGCAAAGCTGGTTTTCGAGTTTAAGTTGCGGGCAAATCATGGAATGTCCTAAAGCAGTTTTTCGACGCAGGCGCGGACGTATTCCATTTTGGCGGTCGGCTCAAAACGGGCGACGACGTTCCCTTCGCGATCGACGACGAATTTAGTAAAGTTCCACTTGATGTCGGGATTGTTTTTGTAATCCTTGTCGATGCTCTTGAGGAGTAAAGCCATCGCGGCAGCCTTGACTCCAAAGCCAAAACCTTCGAACCCTTTCTGCGATTTTAAGTAGGTGTAGAGCGGGAGTTCGTTTGGCCCGTTCACGTCGGATTTTTTCATCTGCGGGAATTCTGTGCCGTAGTGGAGCGTGCAGAATTCGTGGATTTCGTCGTCGGTTCCCGGGGTTTGACCCTTGAACTGGTTGCAGGGAATGTCGACGACTTCGAATCCCTTGTCGTGGAAGTCGGAATACATCTGTTCGATCGGCTTGTAATGCGGGGTAAAGCCGCAGCCGGTGGCGGTATTCACGATGAGCATGACCTTGCCCTTGAAGTTGGCGAGGGGGACTGCGTTTCCTTTTCCGTCGGTTAAGATAAAGTCGTAGATGTTCATATTGTTCTCCATAAAAATTTTTGTTGTTTTATTATTAATTGTATGCAATTTAATTATACACAATTATTTAACAAAAAGCAAGGGTTTTTATTTAATAATGTGTTTTTCGTCATCCTGAACCACGAAGGGGTGAAGGATCCAGTCACTTTTTATTTCTACATTTTAGCTATGAAAACGATAGAAGTTGTCGCGGGCGTCATCAAGGACGGCGACCGCATTTTTGCAACGCAGCGCGGGTACGGCGAATTTAAGGATGGTTGGGAATTCCCGGGTGGAAAGATGGAACCGGGGGAATCTCCTGAGCATGCGCTTGTTCGCGAACTTAAAGAAGAACTCGCTGTCGATGTCGTTGTCGGCGATAAAATTTGCACGGTCGAATACGACTATCCAAAATTCCACCTGACAATGCATTGCTTTTTCGCTAGCATTGAATCGGGTTCACTCACGCTCTTGGAACACGAAGATGCCAAATGGCTAGACCGAGAGAGTCTAGATTCCGTAAATTGGCTCCCCGCCGATGTAGAAGTCGTGAAAAATCTCACACAACGTAAATAATCGTTCAAGTGACAACGCGATTATATAATAAACGACAAAAATAAATTCTCATAAAAAAGCCGACCCCGGCAGCTCAGAGCCGGGGTGACAAATTGATTGGCGAAGGGACTGCGTTCCTTTCTCGTCATGTCCGCGAAGGCGGACATCTGAGACACTCGCTTTAGTTTATTTTAAACGTTCTTCACGCAACGGATGGATACAGCGTCGGACCTATAGACACCTTCGATGTCAACGGATTCGTCAGTAAGCCCCAAACGGAATGCGTTAGACTTGCCATATTCGTCCTTGCTCCAGAAGCGAGCGCGTCTGCCGAAATGGCAGAAACTGCCGTTGTCAAAGCGGTAACCCGCAGGGAGTGCGAAGAAACCAAAGGAATCGAAACCAGGGTTCTGCCAAAAACATGCGCTTCGTAATTCGCTACCGTTGGACTTTTCAGCAAGATGGCTTAAAAGTTGTTCCCATTCCTTGTTGCTGGGAATGTGCCAACCTTCCGGCGCGATACCCTTGTAATTCTTGTCCTTCATCTTGTGATACATGGCGAGATCTTTGGCCGGGGACTGCTCGGCAAATTCCGGCGGGATATCCAATGCAGAAGTCCAGGTGTACAATCGGCCAAACTTCTTGACGTTCGCTTCTTCGTTATTAGGAGCGAAACTGTCATTCGCTTTGAAACGCAGGTTTTCGACCATCCAGACTTGTTCGCCGATTTGAATGGTGCGGTAAGTCTCGCCGTCGCGTTCATCCGTGAATGTGCCGTAATTGTATATCTTGTCGTTATGGGCAAGGCAATCTTCGTACGGAGTCGTATTTTTTGCATCGGGCGATTCCGCTTCCTTTGCATTTCGGATGTACCGCCCTAGCTTGTATGCAGAAACGGCAATGATGGTGATTACAATTAAGTTGAAAATAATGAATGATATGTGCATATTAACCTCCGTATGCATAAAGATATAATAGTTTTCATAAAATTGGTGTGTTTAACTTAAATTATTTAAAAGGAAAAATCAAAGGGGTAATAAATAAATTTGACGCAAGGATAATAAAATTCATGGGAACTCCGATTTTAACAAAATCTGTAAAACGATAACCGCCAGGACCATAAACAAGCATGTGGGTTGGGGAGCCGATGGGGGTCGCAAAACTACTGCTGACCGAAATCATGAGGGCGATGCAGAATGTAAGCGGGTTCACGCCGAGGGCTGTCGCTGCACTCATGGCGATGGGGCAGAACATGGCCGCCGTAGCGGTGTTGCTAACAAATTCGGTAATAAATGTCGCTACAACGCACATGACACCGAGTGTTATGTATGGGTTGCTTCCACAAATGCTCAAAAGGTTATTCGCGATAAATTGGGCGACTCCCGTAGTTTCAAGAGCCTTTCCTAGGCAGATACTTCCCGAAAACACGATGAGAATTTCCCAGTTGATGGAACTCATAGCCTGTTGGCTGGTACAGCAACGGAAAATAATCATGGCTGCAGCAGCAAGCAAGCAACACGACAACAGCGGTAAAACATTGAACGCCGAAAGGAGCACCATAGCAATCATGATGAGAGCTGACACGACAGTTTTCTTCCCTACAGCATTGCTTGCCGCGTTATCGAGAATTCCTTCGAGGTGTTCGTTCCGCAAGTTTAAGTTATTGCAGATCCAATGAAGTTGCTTGGGAGTACCAGATACGATAATGTGATCCGCACCCATGATGAAGGAATCAGAAGTGGCGACTTCTACTTCATTATCGAAACGACGTATGGCGAGAATCGAATTTTTGTCTTTTTCAAACCCCTGCGGATTTTGTTCATAAATTTCCTGAAGCGTCATCCCAATGAACCGATGCTTAGACGGCACCAAAAGCTCCAATGTCATTTCATCTTCATCTAGATTGCTGAGGGGGGACGCGCGTTCCGGAAGCAATTTTTGCAATGCGATGATAGAAATAACGCCAATCACAAGGCAGAAAAGTCCACAGAGAGTAATAGAGAAAATGCTGAGTTGTATCCCGGTCGCTTCAGAGTAAAGTCCTGCGATAATGAGATTTGCCGTCGTACCGATAATAGTGCAAATACCGCCCATTCCAGAGGCGTAACTCAGCGGAATCAAAAGCTTCGACGGTGAAAAGCCAAGTTTTTTCGCCCAAATTTTGACGATGTTGATGAAGAGCGCGACGACGGTCGTATTCGTCAGCAGCGAACTTAAAAAAGCGACTGGAAGCATAGTTCGCATAATTGCTCCAGTCAACGTTTGGGGAGTGCCCATCAAGTGTTTGACAATCCAGTTCAATACCCCGGTGTGGCTTAGCCCTGCAATAACAGCGTAGAGTGCGGCGACAACAAGGACAGAAGACGAACTAAATCCGCCAAAAGCCCCCTTGATATCGACGACACCACTAACGAACAGGGTGGACATGCCTGCTAAAAAGATGATATCGGTACGAGCCTTCGAAAATATCATTGCGGAAAAAAGCGCAAGAATAACGATAATGGTAAACCACGCATTTCCAGAAAGACCTAACCACTCAAAAGCAAGCAATCCCTGTAACATCATTTCTCCTTCTAATTTTGAAATGTATAATAATATTACATAAATATCAAAGGCCTCTATACTTTAAATTGGAATGAATGGTATTCTGCTAAAAAACGGTGCATTACCCTCTAGACATGGCGATTCCTTTGATGATTTTTACGACAGTTTGCATGCCTTCGACGGTTACATGCTCGAAGGGGCCGTGGTAGCCGTAGCCGCCCGTGCCGAGATTCGGGCAAGGGAGGCCCATGAAACTCAGCTTTGCACCATCAGTTCCGCCACGGACAGGCGTGCTCACCGCCGTGATTCCGTTCGATTCGATGGCGGTCCGTGCACGGTCTAGAATTTCGGGCACTTTTTCGATGATTTGCTGCATGTTGCTGTAGGAATGCTTGAGTTCAAGCTCGACTATGTTTCCGCCGGCGTGGTTTTTGTCGGTCGCCGCTCGTGGTGTGCCGCCGAATTTCTGATTGAATTTTTCGGCGATTTCCTTGAGGAAATTTTGACGGTCTTCGAATCGCGTCTGGTCATGGTCGCGGACAATGTAATTGAGCGTCGCTTCGGTCACGTCGCCCTGCATTTCGGTCAGGTGGTAGAACCCTTCGCGGCCCTCGGTCATGGCGGGCGTTTCTTTTTCAGGAAGCGACATCGCGATTTCGGCGGCCATGAGGCTTGCGTTTTTCATGATGCCCTTCGCTTCACCGGGATGCACTCCCTTGCCGTGAATTTTGAACGTGGCACTTGCAGCGTTGAAGTTTTCGTAAGCGATTTCGCCTTCGTAGCTGCCATCGACGGTGTAGGCGTATTTTGCCTTGAAGTAGCTCAAGTCCAGACGGTCTGCACCGCGTCCGATTTCTTCGTCCGGCGTGAAGCAGACCCAGATGTCGCCGTGCCCGGAGAGGTTTTCGTAACCTCGGCTCTCTGCATGGCGGTCCGTTTCGGCGAGTTCTTCCATGGCGGTCACGATTTCTGCAATGCCCGCTTTGTCGTCTGCGCCAAGGAGTGTCGTACCGTCAGTCGTGATGAGCGTGCGACCCTTGAGCCACTTGAGCGTCGGAAATTCATCGACTTTCAGCGTTGCACCCGAACCTTTGAGCAATACATCGGCCCCGTCGTAATCTTCGATGATTTGCGGTTTCGGATTCTCGCCCGAAAAATCCGGCGAGGTGTCCATGTGGCTGATAAAACCTATCGGGGTATCTTTTTCACGCCCTGCGGTCGCTGGCAACAGCCCATAAACGTAACCGTTTTCATCCATTTTCACTTGCGAAAGCCCGATTCTCTCCAATTCCTCGACCAAAAATTTCCCTAGTTCAAGTTGCTGTTTTGTGCTCGGACAAGTTTCGCTAGATTCATCTGACGTGGTCGTAAAACTCACGTACTTTAAAAAACGTTCTTGGATATTCATAATTAGCTCCCCCAAAAAATTAATAAAATAATTGATTCACTTTTCACATATATAATTTATCTTTTTTTGTTGATAAAGGGACTTTTGCGATAACATTTTTTCGCATTTTGGACGATTTAGAAGGAGTTTTTATGACTTTAGAAGAAGCTGTTTTCGCCCGCCATTCAGTGCGTCGGTATAATTCTACACCGCTTACCAAAGAGCAAGTAGAAGAATTGCAGATGCGGATTACGACTTTAAACGAGAACTTTGCACTCCACATGCAACTTATTTTGAACGATGACGTGGCTTTCAGTGGGCGCTTGGCACATTACGGGTCGTTCAGGAATGTGAAAAATTACATTGCTGTTGCCGGGCAAAAGACGCTTGCGGGTTGCGAGGCTCCATTCGATGAACGAGTGGGTTATGCGACTGCGAATCTCGTGCTTTTGGCGCAGACCTTGGGACTGAATACTTGCGTGGTGGGGCTTACATTCAAGAAAACTTCGACGATTGAAATTGACGATGGCGAAAAGCTGGAGCTGGTGATTGCGATTGGCCACGGTGAAACACAGGGCGTGCAGCACCCGATGAAGCCTGTGACGCGAATTGCTCCCGATTACGAAACCGCACCCGATTGGTTCAAAAAAGGGATTGACTACGTGATGCTCGCGCCTTCGGCTTTGAACCAGTTCAAGGCCCGTTTTACGGTCGATGAGAGCGGTCGCGTAGTGGCGAAACACCGTTTGGGCTATTTTTCCAAAGTGGATCTCGGTATTTTCAAGTATTTCTTTGAGCTGGGGTCGGGCAAGGAGATTTTCCGCAAGTCCATGCAGACTTTGCGAAGCTCAGATGAAGTTTGATAAAGCCGTTTCGACATTCCCGGCATCATCTGAGTCCCTGTTTTTTAATGCCGTACCTATAAAATTCAAAAAACAGCACTTTTATAGGTACTCTTTTCCGTTTTTGCTCACAAATTAAGCGCAAAAGTACCTATAAAAACGATTTACGGCGCTTTTTATAGGTACTGTTTCAACAGAATTTGCCCTTTTGACCTGAAAATGAATACGAAATAGCCCATTTCGTACCTATAAAATCAAAGAATCAGCACTTTTATAGGTACAAACATCAGAAAAGTCTTAAAAAATGATGCAACTATATTTTTTTAATTTTGTGGTAACACTTTTGACCTCCTCAGGTGTTACATAAACGTGAAAAGCCTAAAAACCTTAAATAAAGCAGGATTTGCGAAGATTTACGAGACTTACGCGCCTATGGTCTATAGACGCTGTTTGCAACTCCTTCGTGACGACGCGGAAGCGAGCGATTTAATGCAGGATGTGTTCGTGCGGATTTACTCTGCAACGGAACGTCTGGACATGGAATCGCCGAGCAGCCTTTTGTGGAACACGGCAACGAGACTTTGCCTGAACCGCATTCGCGATAAGCGTCGTCGCGGACTTGACGTAGATTCTTCGAGCCAGCTTTTGAATATCGCTTGTGCCGAAGACGAATGCGACGACTACGAGACGAAAAGCAAGTTGGCAAAGCTCTTTTCGAAGGAACCCGAATCTAGCCGCACTATGGCGGTACTCCATTTCGTCGATGGAATGACGCTCGAAGAAACGGCCCGCGAAGTGGGACTTTCGGTAAGCGGTGTGCGTAAGCGTTTACGCGGTTTAAAGGCAAAAGTTAAAACTTTGGAGGTTCAGTGATGATTCCCGATTGGAAATTAGAACGATTCCTGACGGGCGATTTGCCCGAAGGGGAAATGCACGAAATCCGCAAACTCGAAGCGACTGACGAAATGCTCGCTCAGCGTTTAAAGTTGCTCCGCGAAGACAATAAAGCCATTTTGAACAAGTTCCCGTTCGAAAGCCTTGCCGCAAAAATGGCCGATGCGGATGCAACTGCGACTAACAATGCGCTGCGCTTTAACTTCGTGAAGTTTGCAGCGGCGGCGGTGCTTGTGTTAGCGGTGGCACTGGTCGCGTTCATGACTCAACGTGAAACCGTTGTGACGGGCGTAAATGCGGACGGAAAAGGTGGCGACATCGCACAGACGCAGAATTTGCAGAACATGCAGGTCGCCATGAACGAAACAGCGTCGGATACGCGAATCAAGGGGCTTGACGCTCGCATGGAAGTCTGGAAAAAGACAACGTCGGGAATTGTCCAATTGCAGGACCTCGATGAAGTCTACGAAGGTGACGAAATCCAGTTGCGTTATGCGGTGCCAGAAAAATGCTTCGGCCTCCTTTTCAGCATGGACGGCAACGGTGCATTGACGCTGCACATGGGCGATGGAGTGAAAGCGATTGAACTTGCTCCCGGCAAAATGAATTCGCTCCCGTTTGCTTACAAATTAGATGATGCCCCTTATTTTGAAAAATTCTTTTTCGTGACTTCTCCGAAGGAATTTGCGGTGGAAGAAAACGATGTCGATAAGTTGCTCAAGAGAAACGATGTAAAGGTGATTGGTTTTACTCTCAAAAAGGCGGGAAAGTAATGTTTTTAGTTTCTAATAAAGTTTTTGGTGCGTTGTCTGCGATGTCCTTTGGATTCATTTTGGTGTTGTTGCTTTTGGCGGCGAATGCCAATGCAGCAAACGATTCTAATGCGGATGCGGCCCGCATCAACCGTTACGTGATTGCCGTTAGTGCAAACAACGGTGGTTCAGGTCGTCCGATGTTACGTTATGCAGAAAGCGATGCACGCTCTTTCGCAAAAGTGCTCAAGGAAATGGGCGGTGTGTTGCCGCAAAACGTGATTCTCGTGAAAGAACCGTCTGTAGAAAAATTGCAAAACGAACTTTCGAATCTTGATGCAAAAATTTCACAAGACAAGAATTCAAATGGTCGTGACGAGGTGCTCGTTTATTACAGTGGTCACGCCGATGAAAACGGCCTTCGCTTGGGCAATGAAACTTACACATGGAAGGACTTGCGTAATCGCATCGATGCACTCAGTGCCGATGTGAAAATTGCGGTGATTGACGCTTGCGGTTCTGGTGCAATTACCCGCGTGAAAGGCGGCAAAGCGGTGCCCGCGTTCATGGTCGATCAGAGCAGCGACATGAAAGGCTATGCGTTTATCACAAGCAGTACGCAAGATGAATCGAGCCAGGAAAGCGATAAACTCAAGGGATCGTTCTTTACGCATTCGCTGGTAAGCGGACTTCGCGGAGCTGGCGACTTGAGCAGCGACGGAAAGGTGACTTTGTCCGAAGCATACCAGTTCGCCTTTAACGAGACGCTGCAAAAAACAGAAACAACGATGGGCGGCGCTCAGCATCCGAGCCGCGACATGAATCTCGCCGGTACGGGCGACGTGGTGATGACGGATTTGCGTACGACAAGTGCGGGGCTTGATTTGGATGAAGGTGTATATGGACGCTTGTACATCCGTGATGAAAATGGCGAACTCGTGGCAGAACTCAACAAGAAGCGAGGCCATGCAATGAGCCTTGGCCTCCCGGCTGGGCGTTATGCGGTGAACCTCCAACAAGATATTGATTACATGGGCGCGACTGTAGTGCTTTCGAATGGAAAACGCGAAAAGATAACGCTCGACAATTTCAAGAGCGTTATGGCGGAACAGACGGTGCTTCGCGGTGAACTGAAACGCAGAGGGACTTGTGAAAACGGAGACGCTATCGCATGTTCCCTGGATTCGCTCGACCGCAATGGAAGGTATCGCACGACGTTTAATATCATCGATAGCGATAAAGAGCCGCGTAAAGGTTTGCAGGTAGGATTGCTCGTGACACGTACTCACGATTACATGCTCGGCTCTCAAATTAGTTTGGGTGCAAACATCGCTCAAAAGGAAATGCATGGTTTGCAATTGACGACCGGAATCAACATTGCAAGACATCGTTTTGAGGGAGTTCAGATTTCGACAGCCTTGAACTATGCCGGTTCTTTCGACGGAGTCCAGGTCAGTTCGGGTGTAAACCTTTCAAGACAAAAGTCTTCGGGCGTTCAAGCCGGTATCGTGAATTTGGCTTTAGACACTCTGGACGGCGTTCAAGCCTCGGCAGGTATCAATTATGCCAAAGTAACGAAAGTGCAAGCGACAGCAGGCATCAACGTGGCAGAATCCGCGAATGTGCAGGCTGTAGCTGGAATCAATGTCGCGTCAAAATCGAACGTTCAAGTGACGGCGGGCATCAATGCGGCCAAGGAGAGCGATATTCAAGTGGCTGCTGGCATAAATGTATCCCATGAAAATAATAAACTTCAAGTAGGCGTTATCAACTACGCGTCTAAAGAAAAAGGCCGCCAATGGGGCATTGTCAACATTTGTGGAAACTGCGAAAAATCTCCAGTCGGCATCATCAACATCGTCGGTAACGGCGTATGGAGTGCAACTCCTTACATCAACGAAATGGGTGCGCTCGGCGGCTCAGTGCATTTGGGAACTGCTTATTTCTACTCCAATATCGAATGGGCAGGATTCTTCAAGAAAGGCTCGGGCTTTAGCAAGTTTGAAAAATTCTATGAAAGCGGATTCGGCATAGGAACTCAATTTGGAAAGTACGGAAGCCACTTTGAATTAGAATACACGTTCTTTAACGTTTATGACAAATTTGACTTTGACGAACGAGACGATTTCAAGACAGGATTCCACCATCGCGGAAGGGTTGGCTATGTGTATCAGTTATTCCCGTTCTTCGGTCTTTCAGTCGGCGCGACGTTGAACTTGACGAGCGAAGGTTATCTGAACAAGCTCTTGCTCAAGCCGCTTGGCGATTATCATAACGACGTTAGCTACAAAAATCACAAGGGTCGCTGGTGGCCAGGATTCTATGCAGGGCTGACCATTGGAAAATTTTAAATAGTCATCCTCTTACTTCATACACGAAAAGACCGCATTCCAAAGAAATACGGTCTTCTCTTGTTTACAACATGGACGTTTTATACGTTATGCGGTTGTTCTATCGAATCCATGCCGATTTCGTAAACGCCTGGAGTCTTATCACCATCGCTGCTACTAGGTGAGAACAAAACACATTGACGATCAATCAGAACGACCGTCACGCTCGGCTTTTCATAAGTCTTTTTCATGGAGCAACTAATCTTTCTTAAAGATGGTTGTGATGTCACAGTCGTTTCCATCAACGCAACTGCCCCGCAACAAAACTGTATCATCGCCCATATCGATAACTTCCATCTTCGGAGCGAAATATTCTTTTTTCTGTTCGATTTCTTTTTTCATAATTAGGTGTTAGGTTATAGGTTACAGGTATGAGGTCGGGCCTATGGCCCTTTGAGGCATGAGCAACGAGGCTATTGGGTCATACTCAAAGCGAAGCGACCTCAGAGTGCAACGCACGGCCTCATGGCTCATCTCTCTTTCATTACTTTCTTTCCGTAGTAGGCTCCCCTTGCTCTGTTCGTGCTGTTGACCTTGCGGCCCTTGAGGTCGTAGTCGCGGAGCATCTTGAACTCGCCAGTGAACGTGTTCATGCGACCACGGAGCACCGTTCTGCCGCCTTTTTCATCATTCTTGACGAACTCGACATCGATGGTTTCGGGCAAGTTATTGATGCTGTACCTTGCGATGTAAGGCGATGCAGCAACCATTTGAGCCGGATTCTGTTGTTGGAGTTTCACGTCGGCGTCGCGCTTTCTGAGGTAACAACGCATCGCGCTGCCCCAACCCCCGGCAATAATCTTGCCGAACTTGCCCTTGGCGGCTCCGTCCGGATTGTCGGTAGCGGCGAAAGCGTAGGAAAGGCCAAGTTCTCCGTCGCCATCATTCCAAACCTTGTAAGCGTACGTGCCTGTGAAGAACCAGTCATTCGTAATTTTTCCATTTTCGTATTGGCAGTCCGTGTTAATACCGCAGACCTTTTTGATTTCACCGGTCTGGACGGTAGCCTTTTTGCCTTTCAAGTCAAATTCCAGCTTGGTTTGACCTGCGGGCAAGATGACCGCATACGGCGTATTCGGCTGCGGAAGGTTATTCTTGCCAATATACGTCATCGTGGCTTGCCACTTCATCCCTGCGACCTGTTCGACCTTTTCAAGCGTATAGAAGTCGGCATTGACAGTAGCCCCTTCAGGCAAAGTAACAGGTAGCATGGCTGTCACAGGGATATCCACTTCGAGTTCGCGGTCGTAATCAACTGCATCGACCTCAATGGCTTCGGGAATACTGAGCGTTTCATTACCGTTGTATTTGCCGTTGATAATTGCGGTAGTACCAGCCGCACTATAAGCAATATTGACCGCACCGAAATCAGATTTTAGGAGTGAAACTTCCAAATCGAGACCGGGGCCAGCAGTTGATGATCCTCCATCAAAGTAGAGAGTCATCACATTTCCAGAACTGTAAAGAATTCCTATATCAACCTTTTCTTGGTTATAGCTCGATGTTTTCTCATTCAAAAGTTTATCAGCATTTGCGTCACCATCAAAAACCGTCAATTTTGCACAATTTTTGCCTGTCGTAATTGAACCGGCCAGCTTAAATTGATACCCCTCAGGAGCAATCAATTCAAGAGAATTAATTACCCCATTGCTATGATTAGCATTCTTTCCGCCATCGTCGTAAACTTTGAACGTAGTCACATTAGCAGGTAGTTCAACAACTTTAAGTTCTTGATCCATATTAAGGAAAGCATCTTCCACACCTTTTTTAAATACCGGAGTGACAGAAACATCACAATTCGGCATCACGAAAGTGAACTTGTTATCGGAATACCATCCGCCAGAATACGACAACGGGTTAGATTCACAGCCCTCAATAACCAGGTCCTTTAGCACATAACCGTCATCCGGCGTTACAGTCAAAGACACCTTTTGTCCTTCAGAAACATTGGCTATTACGGTTCCATGTTCCGCATCAGCAATGTAAACAGAATGTTCCTTGACACGAGGCTCCCTGCCGGAAGCGTCAAGATACACTTCAGCGGTTTTTTCGGCCTTGACGGTCACGAGTGCTTCTACGCTCTTGCTGCTGCCGCACTGTGCGCGGACCATGTGGCCACCGGCGTCGAGGTCGTGAACAACAAGTTCAGCACCGTCGGTCGGGTCGGCCTGTTCACCATCAACAAAGATGATGCAGCGCGGCGGATTCGTCGTAATCCTGATGCTGCCCTTAGGAATCTTGGGGGTGAAATCGAAGTTGTTGCGGCTGTCGTTACCCGGCCAAACGTTCACGAGTTTGTTCACGAGTTCAATGCCATTGTAGAAGACGACGATCGTCTGGCGACCGGACTTGACCTGAGCGTTTTCAATCGGGCTCTTACCGATGAGAAGTTCACCGCCAAGGTACACTTCGCAGTTAGGCGGTTCGGTAATGACGTTGATGGTTGCGGACTTGCCGCGCGGAGGTGGATCTTCTTCGTCAGCGACGGCGGTCGTGAAGAGGAATGCCATCATCAAGGCGAAAATATAAAGCTTTTTCATGGGATGTACTCCTGTTTTGCAGGCACAAGAAATACAGGAAAACACATGAAAAGTCTTTTTCATGTTAAGCATCCTTTGTTATGTGTGGAATATATGTTATGGAAATTTTTATTGAGTCAGGGACTACTGCACAACAGTGCAGCCCCCCCCCACCCCAGCAAATTCCATGCCAATTAATTCGTTAGCAACGAACGCACTCGGCACACTACGGGGTATGGGAAAAGGCATAAACATAAAATATATATTACAAAACAAATAAAACCTTGTCAATTTAAATTTTCGCATAAACTTTGGTAAAAATTGCTTTTTTCGTAAAAAAATAGGGGATTTTGTCATTTTGTAAAATTCAGTTTACAGGGTTAAAAACATGAAAATATGGGATACGTCACAAATTCGAGGGAAAGCCGCCCCCGGCACGGTGGCCGGGGTGACAAGGCAAAAAGCGAACCTTATTATCGCGTTTACCATAAATTTTTAAATTTTTTCAATTATGTGGTAACACTTTTCGCTCGTTAAGGTGTTTAATAGGAGAAAAGGAATTGAAATTGTAATGAAATCTATGTTGAGGATATTTTTTTTCGTATCAGTGGTGATAGCGTTTGCCGCCGCTCGTGAAAGTATTGTTTTTAACGGAATTGTGCAGGATGCATCTTTTGCGGCGGGCGAAAAGCTGAATGTCGAAATTCTTGAAACGGGCGAAGCGTTACAGACTACAGTGGGTACGCCTTTTAGCGTAGTGCTTCCAGAAGATACGCTTTGGAATGTCTGCGTGACGAATTCTGATACGGCGGGAGCTGAAAAAGAAAAGTGCTATGAATTGATTTACCTCGGTAGTGATAGCACATTCAGCATGACGCTTGGCGAGAAGTTTGTTTTAGACGAAAGACGAAAGACGAAAGACGAAAGAGGCGAAAGCGGTGTGGATTCTATCGCTCCCGATGGTCGCTCCAGAATGACAGAAACAAATGTCACCCTGGAGTCTCAACGAGACGATAGGGCCCATGACGATGTTGCGGTCGTCATTCCGGCCTCCGAGCCGGAATCTTCTGACGTGAATGTTGACGCACTTCTTGCTGCGGGGGGCACGAATTCGAAAGTAACGGAACTCAAGAAAGTCGTAGTGCAGTTGCGTCGCCGTCCCAAGCGCAAACCGGGCGAATCGGTGGTTTCGGCGAAGTCCATCAAGCGTATGCCGGGGCTTGCCGAAGCAGACGTAATCAAGAGCATCCAAGCGCTCCCGGGCGTTGTCGCGAGTTCCGATTTCAGTTCCAAGATTTACGTGCGTGGCGGTGCCGCCGACCAGAACTTGTTCCTGTTCGACAATGCGGTTGTCTATTCTCCGGTGCATTTCTTCGGGCTGTTCAGCACGTTCCTCGTCGAAGGCATTGACGACGTGCAGTTTTACAAGAGCGGTTTCCCAGCGCAATATGGCAACCGCTTGAGTTCCGTACTCAAGATGGATGGCCGTGCAGGCGGTCAAGATTCCGTAGAAGAATGGTTCAGCAAGACGAGCGTAAAAATCAGTACTTTCGCAGCGCAACTCCACACTGAAGGACACAAAGGGCCGGCACGTTGGGTGCTTGCCGGGCGTACCACTTACATCGGCTACATTCTCGATTTGTGCAATGCAATCGGGCTTTTGGATTTGAATCTCGATTATGAATTTACCGATTTGCAGGGAACGTTCATGTTCGATTTCTCTAAAGATACTCGCTTAAAATTCAGCTATTACATCGGCAAAGACCGTTTGGAATTTGACCCGCTTTATATGGACTGGGGTAACATCGCGATTCCGCTTGGATTTTACCACCGATTCAATGGAGACTGGGATTACAATGCGACATTTGCATTCAGCGAATTTTATCAGACAATGAAAATTAGCGATCTCATGTCGATTGAAATGTTACTTTATACTTTCACAGGAAAGCAGTGGCTGAACTATCGCGGTATAGACAATCATACGTTCACGTTTGGTTATGAGCTGGAATACGATTATGAACGTTATCAGGAAGCAATGGCTTCTATCAGTGTTGCGGACATTGAAAAGACGTTCCATCATGTCGCATACGTGCAGGATGCGTGGAAAATTGCACCGGATTATTTGCTGCAATATGGTCTGCGATTCAATTACCAAACGGCATCCAAGCATTTTGGCATAGAACCGCGATTGTCCTTGAACGTGAATCTTGACGATTCCAAATCGCTTGAATTTTATGGTGGTTACTACTTGCAATACATGAATTCGATTGTTTATACGGACCAGGAAACTTTGAATGAATTTTATTATCCGGCTACGACAACGACAGACGGTAAACATATCAAGCCTGCATCTTCATGGCTGTTCGCTACAGAGTACAGCCATCGCGATATCTTTGAAGGCTACGACTTTACCGCTGGAGTTTATTATAAAACACAAAGCAATTTGAATACGTTTGCAATGAAGACGGATAGCAGTGACGAGACGAGTTCCAAAGAACTTGTACTGGCAGATAATTTCGGTACGGCAGAAGGCTATTCCTTTGGTTATGAACTTTCTCTCCGTAAAGATAAAGGTTGGTGGTTCGGCGGAATCAACTGGAGCCAAAGCATGAGCGTGATGCGTGCAAATGACGGCACCAAGGCTTATTTCCCAAGTTGGCATCAGCCGTATGCGTTGAAGCTAGATTTAGGCATCAACTGGAAAGGCGACGAAGATGCACTATGGAAACATAAAAAGAAGGGTCGTTATTTCCGTTCATCACTAGCACTCAAATATTCGTCGGGAATGCCCATCAGTGAATACAAAGGATATTACGTCTCGCAAGATTTAGGACACCAGCGATATACGGATGAAGTTGTCGTGCTTCCGGGGAGCCGCAATGCGGGCCGCCAAACAGATTACTTCCGCATAGACCTGAAAGCGATTGACATCGGTCGAGAGGGCAAGTGGAATTTCAGCTGGACGATTATCAACTTGACAAATCACGACAACATGTTCTTTACTTTCTACGATACAAGCAAGAACCCTCCGAAGAAAACAGAAATTACTCAGTTCCCCTTTTTACCGATTATGTTGAATTATGAATACTATTTTTAGGTTACAGGTGTCAGGTTACAGGTGTCAGGATTGTCATCCTGAGCGTAGCGAAGGATCCAGTGCAATTTTATTGTGCATCTTGGCGATGCTTTTCGCTGCTTGCGATTTCCATGGGCCGTGGGAGTATTATCCCGAAGAGCGTGAAGTCTATACGGGCATTTATACGTATGGATATATTATGGACCGTAAAACTCCGTATGTATGCTTTTCAAAGGTCTATGAACTGGAAGAAACCTCTTCACAGAATTTTGCCTTTTATGATAGTGCGATGGTCACTGTTCAAGGACGCTTTTATCATTCAGCTGTTTCTAACAGTTCCGAAATAGATACAACCATTTCTTTGAGGCCAGAAACAGATAGGCCGAATTGTTTTGAAATGTGGCATTCGTATCTTGGAATGTCGGGTGAAAAATATACCTTGAATGCTTTTTTCGTGTGGGATAGTGCAGGACACAAGGTAAAGTCAAGATACAAAGCAGAAGCGACAATACCGAACGCAGTAAATATTAAAGGCTTGAACGTTCCCAAGCAAGATGGAAGCTATCAGTGGATATCGAACAAAAGTTACGAAACCAAAGGTACTTGGGGCGGATACGCAAACTTTACAGTCGAATTTCTGGAATACCCGATGGATATGGAATTTATAAAATGCGCTTTGGATTTCGATAATACGGTGGGTGGTGTTTTATCTGTATTGAATTACGATATTGATAACATGGAATCTGTAAATACGACCGTTAACAAAATGTTCAAGGGCTTGACTGAAGCAGATTCGGCAGGATACAGAGGTCTTTCGATGCATGACCCTTTGGAAAAACAGCAGAGTTTCGGTTATACTGAAAATCGCAAGATTGTACGCCTCAATGATTTGGATACGCTTTATCTCATGAACATGATGTTGCCTATCGGTGAGGTTTATGTTGACTTGTATGCGACTGACCGCGCGTACGTGGATTATGTAAGGAAGGTGAAAGCATCCGTTTCTGATTCTCGTGTTATACCTGAATCAAATATCGAAAACGGCATGGGCGTTTTTAGTGGAATGGCGGTTTCTCGTATTAAGTTGGATGTTTTAGGTGAAGGCGTGAACATGGATCATGTTGCATGGTTTAATTGTGACGCCAAAGGAGGGATGGATACAGAAAACTGGGAAACGCGAGGTTGTAGGCTATATCAGGATGTTACGTGCTCTGGTATGGCGAAATTAGGCGGCTGGGAAGATTTAATTACAGCAAACGAACATGCTTATGAACAATATCGGGATTCCGTCTATAATAGGAATGTTGATATTTGTTATCCATCTAACGTAAAAGCAGCGATGATGCTCGATACCACCAATTGGTCATTATTCTTACCCGATTCAATAGAAGAAGATGACAAATCTGAAGCTTATACGGAAGGTTTGAAACGTTATTGCGTAGCAAGTAATTTTAAAAGCAACCACATTGCAGATTGTTCGGCGCTCAAAAAAGAATGCCTCGAAGGGACTGAAAAAAATGTCTGTAAGGAATATCTGTGGGAGTGGTGTGCCGACCGCAATTGGAACATGTCTTATGAGCAATGCCGTTCGGCATTTGTGAGCCGGTATTACATTGAAGAATTGAAATCCAGCATCTTAAAACGTGAAGTCGAAAACGTTTGCAATGGAGTTTACAGCGAACTTGTTTCTGTGCGTTTGGATAGCGAGGGAAAAGAAATTTTTGATGTACCGATATGTGAAAATTGGTGCAAACATCAAGGAAATCACGTTGTATGTCAATAATTAATCTTTTTTTGGCTCTTCTAAGCTAAGTGTGGAGCATTTTTTACCAAAAAACGCTTAAAATCGGCATAAAATCTGGATTTGACCAAACAAAAAGACATCTGAATTTCCTAAAAGTTTTTTCGTCGAAAAAAA
>Ga0310786_10000954_pt1 | contig 46091 bp, 31 predicted proteins | sample AusTroGonzalo_MG_FD_203881 | JGI IMG/M metagenome (GOLD analysis project Ga0310786, IMG submission 203881) | Bovine rumen microbial communities from tropical cattle in Woodstock, Queensland, Australia - Gonzalo_03 (v2) (version 2) | ecosystem: Host-associated > Mammals > Digestive system >...
GCGGGCAGACCACAAAGAGTTCACCTTCGAGCGCCTTGACTTCGCGCATCGGGCCGTAATGAAGGACCTTTTCGAGAGTTTCCTTTTCGGAAGCGGTCAGGTCGGCGGACAGATCCACCACATGGAGAAATTCGGCATAGACAGATGCAACCGGAATTCCAGCGGCCTTAAAATCAGATGAAAGCTTTTGCAGACGGAAATCCGACAGAGCCGGAGTACCACGAAGAATGAGCATTTTGACCTCTTTTAGCCTAAATATTTACCGCCCCAAATATAGAAAATTAGGGGAAAGATTAAAGACTAAAGACGAGGACGAGAACACAATACATTTTACAAATAGCAACAGCCTGTTTCTTGATTTACCGCAATGGCATTGGTATATTTGGAGCATCACTAAAGGAGAATATATGACAGTCCCAGAAGTTTTAAAGAACCTCAGAGAAAAGCACAACCTCACCCAAGAACAGTTTGCAGAACGAGTTAATGTTACACGCCAGGCGGTAAGCCGTTGGGAAACCGGCGAAACGCAACCGAACACGGAAATGCTCAAAGTTCTTTCGAAGGAATTCAATGTTTCGATCAATACGCTTCTCGGTGCACCGCGCCAACTCTTTTGCCAATGCTGCGGAATGCCTCTTGGCGACGACGCTATGATCAGCCGCGAAATCGACGGGGCCTTTAACGAAGATTACTGCAAATGGTGTTACGCTGACGGAAAGTTTGCATATACCACCAAAGATTCCTTGCTCGACTTTCTCATCAGCCACATGCCAAATCCTGAAAACACTCCGGATGCAGAAAGGCGAAAAATGTTTGACAGCCACCTTTCGCAACTGAAGCACTGGAAGTAAAAAGAGATGCAAAAAAGAGCCCTTGAGGGGCTCTTTTTTTAAAGTCTCTGGATCCTATCGGCCTTCAGGATGACAAGCCGGGGGTTCCCAAAGGTGATCCCGGCCCTTCGACAGGCTCATGGACCGCCGAGGTGACAAATCGAAGACTACAGTCTCTTGAGGACTGCTTGGGCGTGGTGGAAGAAGCCTTCTTCGTTCGCCACGACAGCGATTGCCTTTGCGTTCTTCTTGATGGCCTTTTCAGAGTACTTAATGATACTCATGCGCTTGAGGAAGTCATAAACACCGAGCGGGCTGAAGAAACGACCCGTGCCGTTCGTGGGGAGAACGTGGTTCGGACCTGCAAAGTAGTCGCCCACCGGTTCAGAAGACCACGGACCGATAAACACGGCACCCGCATTTTCGATCTGTGCGGCCATGGATTCGGCTTCGTCCGTCATGATTTCCATGTGTTCCGGAGCAATAGCGTTTGCAATCGCCACACCATCGAACCAATCCTTCACCACGAGGATACGGCCAAAGTTGTCAAGCACCTTCGTGAGGAGTTCCTTCTTCGGGGAATTTTCAACCTGGATATCCACGCATTCGCTAATCATCTGTGCAGTTTCCATGTTGTCCGTAATGCAGATAGCGGCTTCGAAACCAGAACCGTGTTCTGCCTGACTCAAAAGGTCAGCAGCGACAAAGTCCGGATCGCAAGTGTTGTCTGCAAGCACGAGCACTTCGGACGGGCCTGCCACCATGTCGATATCGACAATGCCAAAAACTTCCTTCTTCGCGACAGCGGCAAAGACGTTACCCGGGCCCACAATCTTGTCAACGCGTTCCACGATGACCTTGCCCTTACCATCCTTGGCACCGTAAGCGAGCATGCCGATAGCCTGAGCGCCACCAATGTGATAAACTTCGGTAATGCCGAGTTCGCAAAGCACAAAAGCCACAGCACGATTGATTTCGCCCTTGATCGGAGTCACGACAACGATGTCCTTGACGCCAGCGACAATGGCCGGAACCGCATTCATGATGACCGTGCTCGGGTAAATGCCAGCACCACCCGGAACATAAAGGCCTACGCGCTTCATCGGGCGGATACGCTGACCGAGAACCACGCCATCCTTGCCTTCCATGAGCCAAGAATCTTCCATCTGGTTCACGTGGAAATCGCGAACGTTCTTGATAGCCTGCTTGAGCGCACGCTGCATTTCGGGCGGGCACTTGGCAGCAGACTTCTTAATTTCAGCTTCGGACACGCGGAGGTTTTTGCCCTTGAGACCATCGAACTTTTGTGCGTATTCAACAGCTTTTGCATAACCGCCGTTTTTGATGTCGGCGAGAATGTCCATGACCTTGTCATGAATTTCCTTACTCGGGGCGACTTCACGACCGCAAATGCGTTCAATTTCTTGAGACTTCGGAGTAACTTTTACGATTTTCATTTTCTCGAACCTCTATTTTTTCATCGGATAAATAATCTATAAAACCATCAGTAGATTGCTTCGTCGCCTACGGCTCCTCGCAATGACGTTTGTATAAATCATTTAATCGCGACATGTCTATAAAACTCTATTTTGCATCAGAAGCGGAAGCCACATCGATATGCTTGTAAGCATTCGCAATGACCTTTTCGTCCATCAAAATCTTGTACGTAAGCCCATCGACAAACGCCGTCCAGCTCGCTTCGATAATGTTGCTCGAAACACCGACCATGTTCCAATAGCCATGTTCATCGCCAAACGTCGTCCATACGCGAACCGTCGCGTCAGAAGCCACGTTGGAACCGAGTACACGCACCTTGAAGTCATCCAAGCGCACCTTCGCCATGTTCGGGAAGAACGGCAAAAGCGCCTTGCGGAGAGCGGCATCGAGGGCGTTCACCGGACCATCACCTTCGCTCACCTGATGGCTAATCTTGTCGCCCACCTGGAGCTTGACCGTCGCCTGCGATACAGAAACGCCCTGCGGAGTCTTGTCTTCAATCACGCGGTAGTTGAGCACCTTGAACGGTTCCTTGACCATACCCAAGTGACGATAAACGAGCAACTTAAAACTTGCTTCGGCGCTATCGAAATGCCAGCCGGCGTTTTCGCGCTCCTTGATTTCTTTAAGGAGACTTGCCACCACCGGATCCTTCTTGTCGATACCCGGCTTGATGGCCTTAAGTTTTTCGACAACGAGAGAACCACCGGCCTGATCGCTCGTCACGAACACGCGGTCGTTGCCCACGGTATGCGGGTCGATATGTTCAAAGCTACGGCTGACCTTCATCACGCCATCGATATGAGCGCCGCCCTTATGCGCAAATGCAGCATCGCCAACGTACGGGGCATGCACATCGCTCGGCAAGTTCACAATCTGGTCGATGTTGCCGCTCAACTGGCGCAAATGAGAGAGCTTCTTGGCAGCAGCAAAATCGCGGTCCATCTTGAACTTCAAATCGGCGGCAATCGTCGTGAGGTTAGCATTACCGCAACGTTCACCGTAACCGTTCACAACACCCTGCACCATGACGCAACCAGCCTTCACGGCATAAAGCGAATTCGCGACCGCAAGTCCGCTGTCGTTGTGCACGTGGATGCCCAGCGGTGTCGAAATATGCTTTTGCACATCCGCAATAATCTGCTCGATTTCCCACGGCATCGTTCCGCCGTTCGTATCGCAAAGCACGATGCAATCGGCATGGCCCTTTTCGGCGGCGCGGAGCGTTTCAATCGCGTATTCCGGATTAGCCTTGTAGCCGTCAAAAAAGTGTTCGGCATCGTAAATCACCTCTTCGGAATATTCCTTGAGGTATGCCACAGAAGACTCGATCATGTCGAGGTTTTCCGTGAGCGTCGTGCGAATCACGTCCGTCACATGCAAATCCCAGCTCTTACCAAAAATCGTCTTGACCGGTGCCTCAGACTTGATGAGAGCCTGCAAAAGCGGGTCGTTTTCTGGCAAAATCTTTGGACGACGCGTGCTGCCAAAAGCCGCAATCTTCGCGTGCTTGAGCTTTACATCCTTAATGAGCTTAAAAAATTCTTCGTCAGTCGGATTACTCGGGTTCGGCCAGCCGCCTTCGATATAGTCAAATCCAAAGTGGTCCAAAATTCGAGCAATCTGCACCTTGTCGGCTAAGGAAAGGCTTATCTTACGGTCTTGGTTACCGTCTCGGAGGGTCGTGTCGTACAAAAAAACTTTCATGCGCGTAAAGATAGAATTTTTAAACGAAAGACAAAAGGTCAAAAACAAGAGATATAGTATTAAGGCGGGTGAAGCCTCAACTAAGGGCTACTTCTCAAATTCACGCTCGATTTGCTCCAACCCTTCGCGCCATTCATTTTGAATTTTTTGTTTGAGTTTTTTGGCAAGCGATGGAGCATGGCCTTGAGTAGAAACAGTCACAGCGATATTTTCACCGAAATCCATACGTGCAGGCACAATAAAATCGCCATCGCGATAATCGCAGGCGTTATTTACAAGAATTCGACGAGCGCGAGCATCGTTAGAAACTTGCGCATTTACAGCAGGCTGATCCGTACAAATAAATACCATGAACATACAACGTAAATCAAGCGATTCGTATTCACGTTCCTTGAGCGCGATGAGCTGTTCTGATTCGGCTAGAGCCTTGAATTCTGGCAAAAATTGTGGGGCGACAACCGTAATACGCGCGCCGGTCGGCAAAAGCGTTTTGACTTTGCGAAGTGCAATAGAACCGCCACCAACCACAAGTACATTGCGTCCTTCGAGATTTAATTCGATAGAAAAAAGACTTGTTTTAGACGAAAGATTTTCCTGCGCAGCAGAATCTAAACACTCTTTCGACATTCTTTTACAAGACCGAAGGTCCGTTCTTTCGTCTGGTTGCGCATGGCGCACACCACATACCACCATATCTGCAAATTGTTTCCAATCGCCAAGACACGGCATAAGCGTTATCGGGATTTGTGGAAATTCAGCCTGTAACCGAGCCACAACACGCGGCACATCATTCTTAGTATGTTGACCGTTCAGTAGCAAGTACGGAAGCAACGTCACCGATTCCACATCTTCGCGCAGAATTGTCCGCAAGTCATTTTCCAAATCCAAAAGACTCGTACTAGCCACACGCGTTCCTGGAATTTCATGATGCAAGCGATCGAGAATTTCTTCAAACCCTTTGAATGCACCCGGCAAAATGCAATGATGAGCGATGATGAGAATGACTTTCATGAATTAATAAATAATGGTTTGTGATTAGGAATGTTGCGAATAATATTCAACGATTTTTTTCACCAGAGAATCCATCGTTGTTTCATCGGAAGTAACAGTTTCAAAGCCATGCTTGCGTGCAGCAGACTCCGTCATGCGGCCAATGCAAAATGAGGTATGAAGCATGAGGTTTGAGGGCGCGCCAGCGGCACTTTGAGGATTGAACGTCGCAACAAAGTTCTCTACTGCGCTGGTGCTAGCAAAGACGAGGGCATCGGCTGATGCAACGGCTTCATGCTTCCATTCCGGGAGTTCTGTAACCGGGAGCGTTTCGTAAACAGTCCAACGCACAGCCTTCGTAAGGAGTTTCAAGAGGGTATCGTCCGCGAGGTTCCCCTGCAACAACAAAATGCGGGATTCATTCAGCTCGCCCACGGCGCATTTTTCAGCCAGCAACTTCCCCAGCCCCTCGCCAGTATGATCTTCGGGGACGTAATCGCAGCGGATGCCATATTCGAGCAACTTCTTTTCGGTGATTTTCCCGACGCTCGCAATTTTCTTGCCCGCAAGCACACGCACATCAAAACCATTTGCAAACAACTGCTTGAAGAACGATTCAACGCCGTTTGTACTCGTGAACGCGAGTAGGTCGAAATTTTTGAGGTCTTCGAAAATATCTTTGGATTGCTTCGGTCGCTCGCCCCCTCGCAATGACGTAACATCAAAAAACTCTGGTTGATCCAATGTTCGAGTTTCAATCATCGGGGTTTCGATGACTTCGGCTCCGAGTGCGACAAGGCGCGCTGTGATTCCGCTGGCCTGCTTTGCAGCACGAGTGACAACCAAGCGCTTGCCGGAAAGCGGTAAATTCCTGCGCCAGGCAAGCGACTTGCCCAGTTCAACAACGCCACCCATAATCGTAATGGCTGGAGCAGTCACATTTTCACGGACAATGGTCTCCCCTGCTGTTTCAAGCGTAGCCATCACAGTACGCTGGAACGGGGTCGTTCCTTTTTCGATAAAAGCTAGCGGAGTTTTCGGATCCTTGCCGCATTCCATCAAACGACGAGCGATAAAGTCCATGTTGCCGATTCCCATCAAGAAGATGAGCGTTCCAGGACAATGAGCTAGCGTCTCGAAATCAAGCCCAACAGGTTCACCAGAAGAAGGCATGGAGATTCCCGCCTTCGCGGGAATGGCAGAATCACTTCCTACTTCCGACTGTCTACTGTCTACTTCTTTCTCATGCCCGGTGATGATGTGGAAACTTGTAGCAATTCCGCGATGGCTCACGGGAATTCCCGCATACGCAGGCACTGCGATTGCCGAAGTCACGCCAGGCACAACTTCAAATTCGACGCCAGCATCGACAAGTTCAAGAGCTTCTTCGCCACCACGACCGAACACAAACGGGTCACCGCCCTTGAGGCGAGCAATTGTTGCGCCCGGCATTTCACAGGCAAATTTCACCAGAAGTTTGTTAATTTCGGACTGTTTTACCTTGTGGTGCGTCGGCATTTTGCCCACATCCACCATTTGCGCTTTCGTATTGCACATTCCAAGAATTGCAGGTGAAACAAGACGGTCGTAAACGACGACATCCGCCTTTTCCAAGATTGCATGTGCGCGCAGAGTCAAAAGTCCCGGATCGCCAGGGCCAGCACCGATCAGATAAACCTTACCGAAATTATTTGCGTTTTCCATCAAAGCCAAATTTAGAAAAGTTCTGTATGCGGGCGGGGCCCCAGCTCGGAGTTGCGAAGGCCGCACGGGCCCCTCCCTGCACCCTCCCCATCCTGGCGCAAGTGCCAACCTTACGGCTCAACCATGACCATGCAAGCATGGCCGCGGCACTCGCCTTGCCTGGTTGTGGCCGACGCTTTTATTATTCATACGCAAAAATGTTTCCTTAAACAAAAAGAAAAACTTCCCGCATTGAAAAAAAATGGCATATTAACCATTCTATACAATTACATTATCTTATTTACGAATAATTTCATAATTTTTTTTATTCTACTGAATAAATTTTGCCTATATTTTTAACATGAATAGTTCTAGAGCAAAGCTTCGCGACGAAGTCTATACACAGATGATGTGTGCACAGGCTCGTCTTTCTAAGGATCAGAATACCCAAATGGGCGCAGTTCTCGTCAGTGCAGACGGACGCGTCATCAGCACAGGTTACAATGGCGCACCCGCCGGATTTGATGACGAAACCGTTCCGTACACCCGCGAAAAGCAACTCCTCGCCTACGACCTTTTGGACGCCGACACGGGCGAACTCATCAGCCATCACGAATTCGAAGCGAACAAGTATCCGTTCATGGTCCATGCCGAAATCAACGCGCTCCATTACGCCCGCGGCAAGGTCCCTCCGGGATCAAAGCTCTACGTAATTGGATTCCCTTGCGAACGATGCTCCCTCGACATCAGCCTTTCCGGTGTTGCCGAAGTGTTCGTGACCAAGGATGATTACGACCCCAAGTCCACGCTGAACAACAGCCGCGACACGGCCTACTATATGTTTGCTCAAGCGGGGATTGTCGTAACGCTTTGCGGCAAACGCATCCGCCCAATCGTATCGAAGCCGAACAAGTAACAGTTCAAAAGTTCATACATAAAAACTAAATATTTTATGCAAATTAAACAAGCTATCCTTTCTCTAGCTTTTTCTTCCCTGTTTTTTATGGGTTGTGAAGGTGGATACACCAAAATCCATACTCTCGACATAAATGTTTCTGAAGCACCCGAAGTTCACGGAGCAAATACAAATCAAGCTCCACATTCAGCTTCGTGGCGTTTAACAGGAAAAGTAAATACATCATCTAAAGATGAAATTACTGACCAGGTAACATCTAGGGGAAATTCGGCAAACGTCACTTACAAATTAGGCGGCACCGATTTTAGCGGGAAAATCGATTTTCTATACAAAGTTGATGGTTTTATCTTTGGTTCTGGATTAGGGTTCAAAGACGGGATTTACCATCATTTCACGTTGGGAACGAATTTACGGAATTTTGAATTCGGCGCATTTTTTGGATTTTATCACCAATATGATAAAATAGAATACGAAGCATCCAGATGCGAATACGAATACCATTTATTTTCGCCCACAGACGAAACTTGTTCTTCATCATTTTATGAAAGCGTTTACAGGTTCAACACAGCACCATTCATTGGGGCATACGCAGGCTTAATCATTGACAAATTCTTCATCAATTACAGCGTAAGCGTTTACTCGCCAAGCGTGAACATTGAAGAGAACGCCCCAACATTAGCAGCAATCGCAACTCAATACCTAACCGCAGGAATCAGAATCAACAAATGGATTGAGTTAAGCGCAGGCTCAACAATGACATATATGGATACACCACATTGGCACTATGGTTTTACAGGCGGCATCAGTTTTTACGCTATGTAAAAATCGTTCTTAACGAAAAATTATCCAATCCCCGATCTAATCGGGGATTTTTTACATTTGTTGTTTTATTTCTTGGGCAAGTGCAACGCCTAATTTTTTTGACTGTTGTACGCAATCAGGGGAATCAAGTTCTACTGTGCCGACACATTCTGCACGGAGCAATTTTTCGGATTTTTCGTCCCAATAAATGCCACGGATTTTAAGAACCTTCGCGTCATTTTTGCACGTGATATTTTCATCTGCAATACAGGATGCCGCACGGTTCGATTCAGCATCACCAATAAATTCCGCAAAACTAGCCACCGGGAATTGGCAGCCCGCATTGAGCGCCTTCAAAAAGGCCATTTCAGCGGAGGCAATGCAGAAAGTTTCGACATCATTAGCGCAATCAAGAATTTGCGCAATGGCTGAAATTGGACTGGATCCTTCGCGTTGCTCAGGATGACACGAATCGACATCGGCATTTTCAGATAATGTTTCAATCGCTAAAATTCCCTGGCCACTGGCGGGGAGCACTTGCTCCGTGCTAAAATATTCCGTCACTTGATCAGCAAGGCCCATGCGCTTGAGCCCAGCAGCCGCAAGTACAACGCCATCGAGTTCCGCAAGCTTACTAATGCGCGTCTGGATGTTTCCGCGAATCGGCACATATTCAATATCCGGGCGAAGCGCTTTCAGCTGGATGATTCGGCGAATGCTTCCCGTCCCAACGCGAGCGCCAGCCGGCAAATCCATAAAGCGAACGCCAGTAGCCCCACCGCGCGAAAGGAATGCATCACGCGGATCTTCGCGCTTCAAGACTGCGGCAAGCTTGAACTGCGGCAACACTTCGGCAGGCATGTCCTTAAGGCTATGAATTGCAATGTCGGCACGGTTTTCGAGGAGCGCAATTTCAAGTTCCTTGATGAACACGCCCTTGCCGCCAAAACTCGCAAGCGACTTGTCCAAACGGCGGTCGCCTTCGGTTGTCATCGAAACAAGTTCGTACGTCAACGAATCATCGCCAACTGCCGCGCATTTACCCCGTTCTGCGGAGTTCGCCACAAAATTCGCCGCCACAATAGCATCAGCAGCCATCGTTGTCTGAGCCAAGGCCAAAGCACTTTTGCGAGTCGCTACACGAAGTTTCATCGTCCACCCCTAATTACATTTACGAAGGCATTTCAAATAAATTTTCGTGTCATCTACAGAATTCGAATCTTTTACTTTATACAAATAATCATTGGCAATTTTCTTCGCAAAACGCTCGTACATCATTTGGATTCGCTTCTTATCAGCATCAGACACATCCGGGAGCGAACGCATCAATTTTTCGGATTCCTCATTCGCTGTCGCCACCATTTTCTCAGCAAAGACGCGGATATCTTTCGCGATATCGTCCATGCGATACCACTGCATAAATTCTTCAATGCCTTCTTGCAAGATTTTTTGAGCCGCTTCAAGTTCAATCATCCGCAAGCGGCGATTTTCAGACACAATTTGTTCCAAATCATCGACGCAAATATATTGCACACCGGGCAAATCGCCAATGGAGGCTTCTGCATTGCGCGGGTTCGCAAGGTCTACCACTAGATGACGAGTATAACTGGATCCTTCGCGCAGCTCAGGATGACACGAAGCCTCAGCGACCTGAATCGCCTTTTCAAATTCATCCTTCGTGATAATCGGTTCTTGTGCGGCACTGCACAAAATCAGCACATCGCATTTTCCCACAACGCTATAGCGGTCTTCAAATTTCACCGGCGTAAGCACATCGCCGAACTTTTCAGCATTGGCAAAAGTCTTGCTGCTCGCAAAAATCTTCGTCGTATTCTCTTGCACGTACTTGAGCATGAGCGAACCCATTTCGCCAAGCCCAACAATATAAACCGTGCGGTTTTCCAAATCATCAAAAGTCTTTTGCACCTGCTTCATCGCCAAAAACGGGATGTTGCAGCTGAGCTTGCTCAAGTTCGTTTCGGTCTTGATGCGCTTTGTCGTGTGGATGGCGTTCTGGAAAAGTTTATTCAAGCTGTTGCCCGTCGCCTTGAGCTGGTGCGCCGTTTCATAAGCACGGTCAATCTGGTGCAAAATCTGGTCCTCGCCCACGGCCACAGAATCTAGCCCCGCACACACATTCATCACATGATGCACAACGTCCTCGCCCACCTTCGTGTAGAAGAACTTCGCGAAATCGTCATAGCTCTGGTGCGTGAGTCCGCAAACATAACGAACCAATTCGGCGGTATCCAAATCGCGGTCGCTCGCGACATAAACTTCAGTGCGGTTGCAAGTGGCAAGAATCAAAAGTTCGTCAAACGGAGAGTGACTCAACGCCTCAGTCTTGACGTCCATCGGGATATAAAACTTTTCGCGAATTGCAATTTCAGCCACCTTGTGGCTCATTCCTGCCATGTATATTTTACGCATGGTGTAAAGATAGAAAAATTACACTCCACCACACGCAATATAGGGGATCTCACCATGACACAAGCACATTCTTAATTGAAAAATGCTTTTTCTTTCAAAAAAATATTATATATAAATTTATAAGCACCGATTTACTTAGCCAGATTTTCAAGAGCATGATAAAAAGATTTTTCATCAGCGCTGTTATTTCGTTATTTTTTGCGGCCCACGCAAACGCATGGGAGATGGGCTCGTATGTCGAAAACGCACAAGCAGGCGAAGGCATCAAAACGGATTCAACGTGGAAAAAAAGCGAAACACAAACAGCCAAAACAGATGTGAATGAGGCTAAAAAAAGCGAAAAGAAAAGCACATTCAAGCAACACAGCATTTCAGTTACATACGGAATTATCGCGATTACGGATTTTGCTGCAGCAGGAGCATCTGCAGCCGTAAGTATTTTTACTTTAGGAAATGGAGAACTATCCAATTCCATACCAGGCGCTTTTTCTATCGATTACGGCTACAAGTTCAACGAAGTTGTTGAATCAGGACTTGTCTTTAACTATGCACACGCCATAGAGGATTGGTCCGTATATACAATTATGCCAAAGATCAAGTTAAATCTTAATTACAGTGGCTTTGTAAACCCATTTGTCGAATTGGATGCGGGCATATCCATCATGGATAAAGGCGCAATTCCCATGTTCCACCTCACCTTTTTGGGGCTTGAAATCGGGAAAACGTTCCCGCTTACTCTTGGTTTACTTTCGTTCGGCCAACGAGGAATCGTATATGCAGGTTTAGGCTATAGATTCTAAAAATCAAGCAAAAAACTTGAAGCTCGTCTTCTTGAGTTCACGCACGGAATGGAGCACCACATAATCGACGGGCGTTGACTGAAAAGCGCTCAAGGCTTTCACGCAATCGGCAATGATTTGATCCAAGAGTTCCGCAGAATTGGCGTGCATCATTGCATATATGTTGTACGGAAAGCCTTCAAAAGACGGACGCTCATAGCAATGAGAAATATGCGGATTCGAAGCAAGAAGCGAGCTCGCTTGCGCAATCAAATCACAAGACTTTATAGGATCCTTCGTAGCTTCGCCACTCAGGATGACGTTACTACCCCTTCCTACTTCCGACTTCCTACTGTCTACTATTCTAAAGCAAACCATTGCATTAAAAGCAAAGCCAGCATTCTGATGACGGAGAATAGCCCCAAAGCGGCGCATTCTTTTTGAAGCAAGGTCTTCACGGAGTTCATCGCACGAAACGTCCCAATCCTTGAACGGAGTCAGCGAATGCGGAATGTCTTCGCAAGCCGTGCAGATGCGGATTTTGTCAGATTCGGAGAGCACAACAGCGGTCTTTCGGAATTCACTGGATTCTTCCAACCTTCGGTTGTCAGAATGACGTTCCGTCTCACCCTCGTCTCCATCCCTGTTTACTAACCACTGTTTACTATCCACTGGCACGCAAGCGCCTTTCATCACCGTATTGATTTTAAACTTCCGCGTTGCCGACATCACATGCACATCGTGCAAATCAGTAGCATCACAAAGTTTCTCGACAATCGTCTGAATCGCAGTTTCATTTTCTGCAATGACCGTAAACCACACATTGTATTCGTGACTGCGGATGTAATTGTGCGTAATCGCAGGTACTTCATTCACCGCAGCCGCAAACTTTTCCATCAATGTCTGCGCATGCGGTTCTGCAGAAAAATCAAGCGACGACGCCGGAACCTTCCCCGCGCAAAGTCTCGAAATAAAGCCCAGCTTTTTAGAATCGTAAACGCCACCGATACGACGAATCACGCCCGAAGCTCGCAAACGCTCAACTGCCTCAAAAACGACTTGTTCTGAAACGACTGGATTCGCGCACTTCTCACCTACATTATTCACGCTATCACAATTCGTCGCCAATTCATTCAGCATTTCCGCCAAACGCAAATACGGACGTTCCACCAACGGAAACGCATCCTGAATCAAATCAAGAATTTGCTGTTCTAAAAGGTTCATAAATTGCTTAATGCGTCATGCAGAGTCAAAAGACGAAACATCTAGTCAATTTTTTCTCTAGATTCTCAAACCTCATCGCTCAAAGGGAGCGCAGCGACCGACCTCAAACCTCACAACCCAATCTCTTCGTCCGTCAAATAGCAAGCCGGATCTTCGGCCCAGAAGTCGCCCGTCACCGCCTCGGCACGCGTGCGGAAGTTACCATTGCACAAATTCAAGAAAGCGCACTTCGGACAACGTCCCTTCAAAAGCGGCTTGCGGTCCTTGAGCCCCGCCATAATCGGGTTCGACAAGTCCGTCCAAATATCGCCAAAGCTGCGTTCGCGAACATTCCCCAGCGTGATATATTGCGTAAACTGGTCCGGATGCACGTTACCGACGCTATCGATATTGCCAAACGCCATACCGCTGCGGTTACCGCCATTGCGTTGGATTAGTTCAAGCACATGCTCCGCAAGCGCCGGATCTTCACGCTTCATGCGCTGGTACAAATAAACAGCATCAGCGTGGTTGTCGACCGTCAAAATTTCCTTGTTGATGCCGCGCTTCTTAAAATCTAAAGTGCGATCAATGATGAGGTCCATCGCCTTGCGGCTCTCTTCGTGATTCAAGTCGTTCGCGACCATCGCAGAACCGCGACCGCTATACACCAAGTGATAGAAGCACACGCGATCAATGTTTTCTGCTTCGAGCAAATCAAAAATCGCATTCAAGTCCTGCACATTGTAACGCGTAATCGTGAAGCGCAAACCCACCTTCTGGCCCGTCGCCACACAATTGCGAATACCGCGCAACGCGAGCTGGTAAGCACCCGGCTTACCGCGGAACTTGTCGTGAGTCTCTTCGCAACCATCAAGACTGATGCCCACGTAACCCACGCCCATAGCCTTGAGCTTCTGCGCCACATCCGGCGTAATGCAAGTACCGTTCGTCGAAATCGTCGGACGAATTCCCTTACTTGCCGCATAATTTGCAAGTTCAAAAAAGTCCGGACGCAAAAGCGGTTCGCCACCACTGAACAACAGCACCGGCACATTGAATTCCGCCAGCTGATCAATAAGCTTGATACCCTCTTCGTGCGAAAGTTCGTTCTGGTACTTAATCGCCTCAGAACGCGCATAACAGTGAACGCACTTCAAATTACAAGTCTTCGTGCAATTCCAAACAACCACGGGACCGCGCCCCGCCCCCACGCCATTCTTCGCAGCATGCGCATGAGGTTCGTAACGAAGTGAATCCCCAAAATTCGGGGCATCCATCAAAAGCTTAGTAATACTGATCATGCCGCCAAAGTTAGAAATTTTCGACACACTCTCAGAAATCCGAACTTGTGTTTTTAAGTTGAAATTATTGTTATGCGGCGGAGAAATCGATTCTCTTTTTCAAATATCTTTTTTCCGCTTTGAGCGTTCCCCGTGCATGCACGGGTCGGGCTATACTGCAAGGCGTCCCGTGCGCACAACCGGTGCACCCGCGCCACTCTTGCAACGGAGCCTTGCAAGCAAGTCTCCGCCCCAAGGGGTCACCATCCCTAACGCGAATAGCTTAGGCCTTTCATTGCAAAAAAATGTTTTCAGCAATGCCGTAAAAAAATTCTTATGCCAAGAAATTAAAGCAATTCACCAGCCTTGAAAGATTCTTCAAGGTAGCTAGGATTTTGATAATAGCAGTCCGAATTAAAATTAGAAATATAGTCGCTAATCACCGAAGAAAAAATCCTGATTAACATATCCGTTTCTTCGCCAGGCTTGGCACAATCCATAATCATGATGCTGTAAAGGCGGCCAATATCGGTATAAGACGGAACGGAATACTTGCAATTTTCCACAGTCTCAAAATCCCCTTGAGGAATATTGTAGCGTTCTACAACTTCCTCGCCCACCTGTTCAAAACTCAAGCAATGATTGACTCCAGCATCTTTGAGTTCTTTCTCCACACCATCATGCCCAAGGCAATTAGCGACAACGCCACGTTTGTTTTTAGTAACGCGAGCAATATACTCTATCAAAGAGCATACATAGAACAAATCATTCTTTTCAGAATCAGCCATGCATGACCTCACATTTCACAAACGATAAACACGCCAGCGCAGACAACGTGTGGAAACTGATCTGATGCGTCGGGTGTTTAAACTCAGCCAAAGCCCAAAATTGCTTTCTCGTAATCGTACCCGACATAAAATCGTTCACATAATTCCAAATAGTATCATCGGCCATGGGGCCTTCAACAATATCGTACGAATGAGTTTTCCCGCTACGACATGCCGCAATAAAATCAAGCCATTCGTCCGTCATCTTCTCAAACCGAAGGACTTTCAAATCACCCATCGGTTCATACTCAAAAGAATTGACACGAGGAACACCATCACCACGATTCGCCCAGCGAATTGCCTGTTCCAAATTATTCGTGCAATAAAAGCCCCAAGAGAAATCCTTGGCAAACTTCGTCTTGCGAATTTCAGGAAATTCTACAATTTCTTTACTGGCATGGTAGATAAGCATAGAATAAATATAGATTCTTTAAAATTAATGCGACATGATTACGCAGAAAACACGCTAAATCAGTCCAAAAGATTGATTAACATTTATCCCGCATTCCCCTGTAGCACTTTCACTTGTTCCTCGGCCCATTCTTCGAAGGTGTCCGCGGCAATTTGCGACTTGACTTCTTTCATCAAGTGGATGTAAAAATGCAAATTGTGGATGGCGGCAAGCGTCCAGCCAAGCGGTTCTTTTTCCTTGAACAGATGACGCAAATACGCGCGGCTGTAATTACGGCAACAGTAGCAATCGCAATTCGGGTCGAGCGGCAAATCGTGCTGGTGCGCAAATTTAGCTCCCTTGTAACGCAGCACGCCTTGATGCGTATAAACTAAACCATCCTGTGCGTTTTTCGCAGGCAGAATGCAATCGCACATGTCCACGCCGCGTTTCACAAGTTCAATCAAGTTCCACGGCGTTCCCACGCCCATCACATAGCGGGCGCGGTCTTCGGGCAATAAGTTTGTACAAAAGTCAGCGATTTCATACATCGTTTCGACAGGTTCACCCACCGAAAGCCCGCCCATTGCATAACCGTCCGGCGCAATTTCCTTGAGCGCTTCGATAGACTTCTGGCGAAGTTCCTTGTGCATGCCGCCCTGGACAATTCCAAAGAAATACTGCGGGTACCCGTGAATCGGCGGATGCGCCTCCAGCCATTCCTTCGCTTCGCGTGTCCACTTGAGTGTGAGTGCAAGCGACTTTTCGGCTTCTTCGACGGTACTCGGGTATGGAGTGCATTCGTCGAACGCCATGATGATATCTGCACCGATTTCGCGCTGCGCGTTCATGACGCTTGCAGGTGTGAACAAATGACGGGAACCGTCCAACAAACTCTTGAACTGTACGCCCTCTTCGGTAATCTTGCGGAACTGCTTTAAGCTCCACACTTGGAAACCGCCGCTATCCGTGAGCATCGGCTTGTTCCAGCTCATGAACTTCTGCACGCCACCCGCTTCGGCAATGAGCTTTGTGCCCGGCCGCAAATAAAGGTGGTACGTATTCGCAAGGATGATTTCTGCATCAAGTTCACGGATGTCGCGACTCGTCAGCCCCTTGACTGTCGCAGCTGTCCCAACAGGCATAAACACGGGCGTCGTCACATCACCGTGCGCCGTATGGATAACCCCAAGGCGAGCCTTGGATTTTGCAGATTTCTTTAAAAGTTCAAAAGGGTTTGCGTTCACGAAGCCAAAAATACAAATCTTCTTTTTGGATTTCTATGGATCCTATCGCCCTGACGGGCTCCAGGATGACAGTACGCAAAACATTACGGAGCTTCAGGATGAAAACAAGCGGTCCTAAAGACGACGTCTTTGCAAACGCAAAATCTTTAGGACGAGCTTTTTAAATTTGTCCACAAATGGGACTAATTTTATTGAGCGGTTGCCTTAGAACTACTCATTTTTCGCGGGGTCAAATGGCGCATTGCCTTTTTACCCGTATGCGTTGGCAAAACTTTCTGACTTGCAGAAAGGGTATGCTCAATTTTGTTTTCGCCAAGAGGACGGAACTGTCCCGTTAAGAGATTGTGGTTGATAGCCATAGGAGCTCCTAATGTTTTTGATGGTGATAAAAACAATATATTAAAAAATTTTAAAATTTCAAGAAAGCGCCTCCCCCAATCGTGGTTAAACGCATACACCGCCCTTTTTGCACAAGTGCTGTTGTCAACGCAAATACGATTTAATATAATTGGAGGCGGTTACACAAAATTAAAGGATTAACGATGAGAAACTCGCTTAAACTCGATGGTCAAGTCAAGACTTACCTCCACGAAGATGAACTCCCGAAAGCATGGTACAACGTCCGTGCCGACATGAAGAAGAAGCCCGCTCCGCTTCTGAACCCGGGCACCGGCAAGCCGGTCACGTTCGAAGACCTTCAGCCGGTTTTCTGCGATGAACTCATCAAGCAGGAACTCGACAACGACACGCCGTACATTCCTATTCCTGAAGACATTCTCACGTTCTACAAGATGTACCGTCCGTCTCCGCTCGTTCGCGCTTACTTCCTCGAACAGGCTCTCGGCACTCCGGCTCACATCTACTATAAGTTTGAAGGCAACAACACGTCCGGCTCTCACAAGCTCAACTCTGCTATCGCTCAGGCATACTACGCCAAGAAGCAGGGCCTCAAGGGCGTGACGACCGAAACTGGTGCAGGCCAGTGGGGCACCGCTCTTTCCATGGCTTCTGCATTCTTCGGCATTGACTGCCAAGTTTACATGGTGAAGGTTTCTTACGAACAGAAGCCGTTCCGCCGCGAAGTCATGCGCACCTACGGTGCCAAGGTGACTCCGTCCCCGTCCATGACGACCGACATCGGTAAGAAGATCAACGAAGAATTCCCGGGCACAACGGGAAGCCTTGGCTGCGCTATTTCCGAAGCTGTGGAAGCCGCTGTGAAGCAGCCGGGTTACCGCTACGTTCTCGGTTCCGTGCTCAACCAGGTGCTCCTCCACCAGTCCGTGATTGGTCTCGAAACGAAGGCTGCTCTCGACAAGCTCGGCGTGAAGGCCGACCTTATCATCGGTTGCGCTGGCGGTGGTTCTAACCTCGGTGGCCTTATCAGCCCGTTCGTTGGCGAAAAGCTCCGTGGCGAAGCTGACTACGATATTCTCGCTGTGGAACCGGCAAGCTGCCCGAGCTTCACTCGCGGTAAGTACGCTTACGATTTCTGCGATACCGGTAAGGTTTGCCCGCTCGCCAAGATGTACACGCTCGGCTCTAGCTTCATCCCGTCTGCAAACCACGCTGGTGGCCTCCGCTACCACGGCATGAGCAGCATCCTCTCTGAGCTCTATGATCAGGGCCTGATGCGTGCAACGTCCGTGGAACAGACCAAGGTGTTCGAAGCTGCCAAGCTCTTCGCACAGACCGAAGGTATCCTCCCGGCTCCGGAATCCAGCCACGCTATCCGCGCTACGATTGACGAAGCCCTCAAGTGCAAGGAAACTGGAGAAGCCAAGAACATCGTGTTCGGTCTCACCGGCACGGGTTACTTCGACATGGTGGCTTACCAGAAGTTCAACGACGGCGAAATGAACGACTACATCCCGACGGATGAAGACATCGCCAAGAGCCTCGCAAAGCTCCCGCAAGTAAACGGCTAATTGACAATCTTGTCATTCCCGGCTTCGACCGGGAATCTCCTTACACAGTTTAAAAGCCTCGGATTAAATCCGAGGCTTTTGCTTTTAAAATCAATGATTCAGATTAAACGTCAACTCAAGCAAAACATTTCCGCTTGCATCAACACGCACTTGGCCGTTCGGCGAAAAATTCTTGAGTTGTTCGTTCAGGATTTGCGCATTATCAGATCCAAGATTCTTGCCAAAATTAAAGGTAAACATCACATAAGATGCTTTTTGGATTACCTCATTAGTGACTTCTTTTTTCTTGGCATCTAAATAAAAGACCTTACAAGGATTTCCCACATCCACTTGATTATCACGCTTAAACACTGTATTCCATGATTCACTATACTTTTGTACAAAATCATTCAAATTTGCAAAACGTTTTTGATACATAACTCGCGCCGGATTCTTTTCTATAGATTTTTCCAAAAGACCGTATTTGCATTTTTTTGAATCTTCACCATAAACAACTTTTTCAAAGCGGTCTACAAGATCTGAACTCTGTGGAACTTGCTCACGCAAACCACGCAACGCATTCACGACAGTATAAACTTGATCCATAACATCATCCATAGAAATCGGAGCATATGGATTCAAAACACTTTCAACTTTCCATTTTTTTTCGTTAAAATCATAAGCAAGGTGGTCTGCATTTTTCTTATTCGTTACCGACGCGACAACTCGATTTTTCTTCAACACCTTCATAGATTTATATTCCAGATTCAACGACGTTTTCGCTTCGGTTGATTTGGGTGTCAAAATCACATGATAACGAAGTTTGCCTAAATTCTTTGGAGAACCACCACCCAATTTAGCTGTTGCAGTTCCTAAATCTAAAGACGAAATATTGTCCTTAGATATTTTCATATCAACGAGGTCTAAAAGCACACCATCCATAACAACTTCATGATCTTTTTTAGACAAGAACTGCACGAATTTAAGATAAATATCTGTATCGACATCAAGTTGACTTGTTTTAAACAAACCAAAATCTACTTCCTTGGAATACTTGAGTTTGGGAAGCGATAGTTTCATTACAATTACATTTTTACCATCATTGAATTCATGTCCGGCATTAACAAGAGAAGTCTTTCCAGTCAGATAAACAAAATCCTTATCCGTATAATCGTCACTCTTTTCATCAGCAAAAATCTTATTCAACACAGCCGCCTGGCCCAACGGAATTATACCATCCATACGTTTTTCTAAAGTATCTCTAGCTTCAGATAATTTTGTTTTAAATTCCACACTGCGAGCCATGCTCATTATTAAACCATATTGAACCATTTTACTGTAACCATCCATATTGGAAACAATATCCCTTACTCCTAAATTCATTCCTTTAAAAGAAAATCCAGATTTATCCAAAAATGGAATAGCAATTTTTTCAATTCTTTCAAGATCCTTGTTGTCTACAGAAAAAAGTACGGTGTTCACTTTTTCCTCTAATCCAATATTGGATTGGACAGAATCTCTTAAAATCGAAACAGTCAAGAAATCGCCATTAATACGCATCAACTTTTCTTTAGTCATCTCTGCGGTTACACGGGGCATTTCTAAGGTAAACGATTTAAAATTCGTTTTCAAAAAAGAACTATCATTCTCTTTTTGCACTTTAAAATCAAATGCAATCATCACATTAATTTCTGATTTTGTTGTTGCTGATCTCAAATCAATTTTCTGCATTTTTGTTTTGGAACGAAATTCAATACCTTGAGAAGTTACGTTTATCGCAGAAAAAACATCGTCTATTTTCCGCCCCTTTCTAGTAGCGGCCTTCAAAGAATCCAGAGCCTTCTCTACACCAGGCGAATCAAGACGAAACGAATATGCATTACCCTCCACACGGCCTCGTAGAGCAAGCAAGAGTTTTGTTCTGAAATCATCTGCAATATCAATCAATTCAGAAGCGCGGTATTCGCGTTTGCCAATTTTCAATTTTTTTCCGACATAAGGAATTTCAAAGTCCTTATTCAATTTTGGGACAGAACTATCCGAGGTAATGACCTCAAATTTAACAACCTCCTCCATTTTTTTCTCATGAAGTACAGCTGTTTTACCATTCAACGTAACATTATTCGCCATACTAGCTTCACTAGTAATAAAAGCTAAAGCAAGAGCTACAACAAAGAATAAAGGCTTCATAATTTTTCCATTTTGATTTTTCAATTTCATCGTCAAAATAAAAAAAAGACAACCTGTAAACAACTCATTATTGCTAATAAAGCCTTACAAGCTGTCAAGGTCATAAAAAAACACTGTTCACATTTCTGCAAACAGCGTCTTATTTTTGAAATCAAGAAATTACTTTTCCCAAAGAACTTGAGGCCAGTCTTGTCCTTCTTCGCTCAGCATGAATAAAGGCTTCATTTTTGAATCGAGCACGATTGTTCGCGGGAGGCTAATTTCTTCGTTCTCTTTGACAAGCCCGAACCCTTCTGTAAGGCGTTTAAACGGGTCCGTAACAATCGTGAACACTGAGGCGTTCAACTTCTGTACCCACTTTTTAATAGCACCTTCATCGCGTTCGCCGATGTTCACTAGCACTACAGAAACGTTGTTCTTTTTGAGTTCATCAGCTTGTTCGACCAAACGCTTGACGCCCGCTCTGCAAGGAATGCACCATGTAGCAAAATAAACTAGCGCTGTGCGGTCGCTCTTTTTAGCGAGTTTTTCCAAATGCGCACGCGTAAAAGGAACCATGTTATCTGAAAATTCACGAACAGCAAACCATGGCAACGAATCCGAAATGGTCTGCGGCATTTCAATCTTGCGAGACTTTTCCGGCATTGCTGTTGGAGCCGAAGCTGCAAAAGCAAGCGAAACAGACAAAAGCAAAGCAAGCAGAGGCAACATGCGAATCATTCAAGCCTCCACTTGTTCAATTCATCAGACCAAGATTCAAACCAATAGCCATTTGAAATATTTTGGTTCAAACGTTCGATAGCCTCGTTCTTGTCGTAACGACCGCTCCCCTTGACCGTTGCATTAATGTTGAAATACATTTCACCTTCGCAACTGGAACCGATCAAATTTAAATTTTCAGAGCAAGAAAGCCCGAGACTCTTTTCAACGCAACTCACCGGCGAAGCATTCAATATCAGCATAATACCGTTCGAGCATTCCGAAACACGCACCGGATACTTCGCCGAAACACGTTCGAAAATAAGACGACGCTGTTCTGCAACAGAAACATCCGTGTTGTCGTCATGATAATAGATAGCAAACTGCGAACGGAACTCGTTATAGTTCTGTTGAGCAGATTCAAATGCAGCCTTCACGTTGTTATCGGCGTCCACGCCAAGTCCAGAAAGCACATCCTCGACAGCCAGCAATCGCACATAACGTTCGCGAGCCTTTTTAAACGCATTATTTTTCACAATCGGATGTTTCTGTTCTTCAAAAGTCTTGAGTGCAAGCGTCACGGAATCACGCAAGAGAGAAGCTTCCTTGACAAAGGGCTTTGCAGCATCGGACTTTTGCATACACGCGACCACACCATACTTGCCCGCTTGCGTCAAGTTTGCAATTGTTTTTGCATCCTGAGCATTCTGCAAGCGTGTAATCACCTGCGTTTTTGCCTCGAACGACGATGTCAAAGTTTCGTTGCCAGAAGCATCCACATTCGACAGGCGTGTTTGTTCCGTCTGAGCAATCACAACAGACTGGATTTTAGCAGCAATATCCTTTTGGGCAATCAGCAAAGCGGCATTTGCATCTTCGGCAATCCCCACACCGCGCAAATCATCGGCATTAGGGCAAGCGTAAGACTGGAGCAATTCCGAAAGCGGGGTTCCCGACACAGCCTGCGAAACAGCATTTGAAGCCATGTCCTTCGCGTTATCTTGCGCTTCACTTTTTTGCGAAGAATCATCCGCAATCTGCACTGGACCTTCATTGTAAGCTTGCGAAGCACGAGCACGCACATCGTCCGCATTTACATGACGTTTAACCGCAGATTCGCTCCCCGCACAACCCAGAACAGAAACTAAACTGCCACAAAACAGTAACTTTAAGAATTTCATGTGAATAAATATAGTTTTTTGTCCGAAAAAACAATAGTCTATCTAAAACAGCCGCTTTATTTTTAGCGGTTATCACACCTAAAACTTGGCTTTTGCGCCATCCGTTTACAGGTTAGCGATTCACCTGTTCTGCATCGACTTCGCTATAAGCCTTGGCCGCGTGCGCACGAATTTCATCCGTATTAACGCGTTCCTGCTGAACAGACGGTTCGGAACTGGCACAACCAACAAGAGATAAAATCCCTATACAGAAAAGAATTTTCAATGTTTTCATGTACAGCAATATACAATTTTATCCGCAAGAAAACACCATGCCGTTCAACAATACGAAAAAAGTGCGGATTCACCGCACTTTTTAGCAAACCACTTACTTCATGTTCACACGCTGATAGCCTAGCCCAACTCGGACGACATACGCGCCACGCGTCGGTACAGTCACACGTGCAGTTCCGTCGCTCAATTCACCTACAGAAATCACCTGTCCCTTCATGTCCATAACCGCATATTGCTTTGCAAGGGTCGGCGAAAATTCTGTCATAATGATTTCGAACACAAACGGAGCAGCCATTCGCACGCGGAACGTCGGAACAGCATATTCAGACGTATTGGAATTAGACGAAGAAGCGCTAGATTCCGGCTTAACAAAATATTGACTGGAACTGGAGGCCACGTAGACCTTACTCGAACTAGAAGCTATGTAGACCTTGCTAGAGCTTGAAGCCACGTACACCTTGCTCGAACTAGAAGCCACATTCGTTTTACTAGAACTCGAAGCAGGCTTTACAGAGCTGCTAGATGCGGGCTTGCTAGAGCTGGACGAAACCGGATCGTTCGGAGACATCTTGAGCGTTATTTTAACCATTGCCGAAGTCATATGATCTGGATATTTTACAGAATCTCTATCAGACAAGGTTACAAACAAACTATACACAGAACGAGATTCATTTTTATAGTCAAAATCACGTTTTGTCTTAATCAACCCATTCTCGGAAATAGAGAACAACGCCGTATCTCCGCCCACAGCTTTAAAAACGTTATCAGTAAAAGCACTTGATTCATCAGGATCTTCAGCATAAAGCTGTCCCACTAAATAATTCTTCCCCGAATGTTCGTAGAAGAAATTGACAAGGCTTCCCGCAATCATCGTGGGCTTGTCGTTCACGTCAATGACGTTAATAACAATATAGCTATACATGATTAAACCATCAGAATCCTTGACGGACACCCTAATGGTGAAGTTGGACTTCGTTTCATAATCGATATTAGCGCCATCCTTGACTCGGACTTCACCATTCGACTTAACAATCACGTACGGGCTTTCTTCGGTTAGCGAGAAGAATAAATCCGTACTGCCATCCGGGTCAATAGCCTTAATAACTCCAATCAAAGAATCTGCCGGAGAATTTTCATAGACACTGAATTCCGTGCTTACGATTTCAGGAGCTTCTGGAACATTCTGCAAGTAAACCGTAACCACACCCGTTGCAGTAAGATCCGCATTTTCAGCATCCTTGATAACGATATTCAGTTCGTACGAATGAGCATCTGTTTCATAATCAAACGTACGAGTCGCATTAAGTTCGCCCGTATCTTCATTCAGTTCAAAACCATAATCATCGCAATTCGTACATTCAAACTTGTTATTGCGGAACGTCGCTGCTGTATCGTAATCATCAAAGGGGACATTCCAAAAGGATGTACTCGCTGCATTTTCGCTGAATACAAACCGAGTGGTAGGTTCAACAAAAATCGGACTTTCATTCACATCAGTAACATTGACGGTTACAGAAATGTCATCCGAAAAATCACCATTTGTTACAACAACTTTAAAGTTATACGAGTTCTTTGTTTCATAATCTAATTTACCATAAACCTTAATAGCACCCGTATTTTCATCGATAGTAAACGAATTGTAATCATCGGGATACTCATCAGTTCCGGCAAGTGAATAAACCGGAGCGGAGCAAGGATTGTCGTTTTTACAATCATCATCAACTGCTGCAACAACACCAACCTCTGCATTCTCAGCATTTTCATCAACAGGGAACTCCAAGGGCCCTTCCACCAAGAATACCGGAGCTTCTGGAACATCCTTTAAGTTAACCGTAATTTTACCTGTTGCAGTAAGATCCGCATTTTCAACATCCGTAATAACGATGTACAAATCGTAGGAATGAGCTTCAGTTTCATAGTCGAACGTGCGAGTCGTTTTAAGTTCACCCGTATCTTCATTCAGTTCAAAACCATAATCATCGCAATTCGTACATTCAAACTTGTTATTGCGGAATTCTGATTCTGTATCGAAGTCATCAAAGGTGAGAGTTTCAATGACGGACTCCATCTCGTTTTCCGAGAAAGCAAGCGTCTTTGTCGGCTCAACAAAAATCGGTTTTTCATTCACGTCAGTAACATTGAGGGTTACTGGAACTGATTTCGTAGTTGCTCCATCCGAAACATTTGCATTAAAGCTGTAAGAAGACCTTGTTTCGTAATCAAGCGTATATTCTTCCTTCATTGTGATTCCACCACTTGCATTAATCGCAAAGAATATGGCATCATCGCCATCTAGATTATATTCAATCGTTCCATAAGCGGAATTATACACATCAGGATCTATGGCAACAACAGTTCCAACCGGATTCGAATCATCTATAGTTGTATTTTCGGCAACTGTAAAAACATAGGAAGCTTTTTCAAAAGTCGGTCCTTCATTTACGTCTTTTACATGAATTACAACATCACCTGTAACAGAATGATTTGCGCCATCCGTAACAGTAACTGTCACATTAAAAGCAGCCTTTCCTTCAGCTTCTTTGTACAAAGCTTCATAATCCAAATCTTTCTTTACTTTAAATTTAAACTGACTTATATGAGTTTCTTCATTGGTTTCGCCATCTTGCACGACTTCAAAAAGATTCTGAGCACAATTCTTTTCGGCGTCACATTCATCTTTATCTGCTATAGAAACCGTAAGTCCATTCGCATCTGTAGCATCTCCGTCATAAACGAGAATTGCATCACCGAAAGTTTCACCAACAGAAGTATTTTCAGAAACCTCATAATCACTCGGTACAGTCTCGAAAGCAGGAGCTGTATTTTCTTCAGCCACATCAATAGACATCTGCTTTTGGATCGACTTAGATTCATTACTCTCATCCAACGAATTGTCCGAAACTTCAACGATAAACTGATACTGTTTTTGTGTTGTACTTGGAGATGCAACTTTTCTAACAACTGATGTATAATCAAAATTATATCGTTTTACAAGGCTGGGTCCTTTACTGACGCTAATAACGCCCGTATTAGGGTCAATTTCAAACGGGAAATCAGAGTTTCCGTCAACTTCAAGTACTTCAACAATTTTATAAGACAATTTATTGAAACCCAAAGGATGGGAACCATTTTTACAAACGTAATCAGGATTATAAGAGCAACTATCAGGATCTACAGCCTCTACTTTGCCAACAATTCCGCCGTTATTCAAAGCGGACTGAGATACAACAAGAGGTTTTTCATTTGTGATTACAGGAGCCTCGTTAACATCTTTGATAACAATTTTCTTTGATATGTTAACTGAAACAGGTTCATCACTTACGTTTTTTCCCGTTGCATCAATACCAATCGTGAATGCGTAATCAGGATACAATGCTTCGAAAACGAGTTCTGTCTTAGCGGTAATGTCACCAGACTCTATATCAATATTAAAGTAATCCGTCACGTTAGCAGAAGTATTGCTCGCAAGAGTATAAGAGAGATCACTTACAATTTCACTGAGCTGGTCTTGAATTTCTTTAGAATTATTTGACGTAAAGTTGTCAATAGCATCTCCAGTTGAGGCATTTCCATTAACCAAAACATCTCCTTCATAATCAAATACAATTGAAGGTGATGGTTCATCAACATCCTCAAGATTCACGGTAACCGTAGCCGTAGCAGAAAGTTCACCATCCGAGACTTGAATATCAAAAGTCCAAGTCGGCTTGGTTTCAAAATCAAGAACACTACCATCAGTAATGACTAGCTGATTGGAGCCATTATCGAACTTAAACGGAACACCTGTAGTTACAACGCTATAGGTCAACGGATCACCATCCAGGTCACTTGCAGTCGAAACATTACCTACAAGAGTCCCACTCGGCCAATCGCTTCCATCAGATTTCTTTTCAGCAATAGTAAATGTTTGGTCAGCAACAGAAGGTTGGTCGTTGACCGGAATTACATTCACGGTAGCCGTGTATTCTATAGAAGTGTTATCGTATTCAGTACCATCACCAACGACTTTATACTTAAAGGTCGTGTAGTTATTGCCAAATTCATTCAACACCGCTTGGTAAGTCAACTTACCAAAGTCAGCGACTTCAATTTGCTGATTTTCTGCAACAGCTTTACCATCGAGAAGAAGCAAGCCCTTAGGATGTTCTGTGATGATTACAGAGGCAAAATTTTGCGTAGTATGCTGGAATTGGAATTCAGCCTCTGTAAACGCATGAGCTTCATCTTCATTTACATCAATTACAAGAGCACTCTTAACAGTCGGGAATTCATCATTACTTACTTCATCATTACTTACAATATAAATCTTGTAACCCAAACCAGCTTCATATTCAGATGTTAAATCAGCACCTTCTAGATTAGAAATTTGGAACCAAAGAGCTTCGTCAGATTCAACCAAGCCGTCAATCAAAGGCTTGATAGCAATACCATCGGCTTTTGTATTACCAGCAGGAATCGTCACCTTCGTTTTGCTAACGCCGCAAATCGGGAACGCATGAGAAGCATCTGCAGCACCGACATCAGCGTGTCCAGCATATTTTCCATGAACACCATCTTCAGAGTAGAATTCAAAGCAATAATTAAATGACACTTCTTTTGCAGATTCTTCACTCAAAACGATGTCAATAGATTCCCAATTATCACTTTCTTTTATTTTCTTAGAGTTTTTACCCACGGAAAGTTCAATTTTAGATTCAAACTTTTTAAAGACAAAGTTTTCAGCTTCAATTTCATTACCAATTTCAATTTTATCAGCAATAAGCTGACCGGCAAAAATCATATTACTTTTCAAGGTTATGGATCCTGTACTAATAAAGGTTCCCATAACAGGTCTATTATCAACATTTTCAAAAGTGACGTCAGAATTTACGTAAATCAGCAAATTGCCTTCATATTCTGACAGCTTTAAATCTTCTTTACCCTGATAGGCAACAACTATTTCAGGATGAATACCAAAATTAAGTTTATTTGTAAAAATACGTGTAGGTTGGCCACCTTCGGGCATTCGAACGACCAATCGGCTATCATTACTAAAACTAATTGAATTAAAGAAGATATCACAAATTTGACTTTCAGGGCAATAATTGTTCACATTAAGGACAGTTCGTCCACTTACATTTAACGATCCCTTGTCATTCAAAGTCACCCCAGTCAATCCCGGAACAGTCAAAGTTGAACGGATTTCAGGGACGTCGGCGCAAGCACCCGACTGAGTTGTTCCTTGGCAAGTAGTCCCTCTATATCTACAAGAAATATTTCCTGAAGACGTACGAATGGGGCCAGTCAAAAGATACGCACTATTTACACTAGAATACCCCGAAAGAGACGTAATAGATCCACCTACAATAATAGGACCATCAAACCATCCACCTTCACCAGTAACCAAATCACCTTTAGCGGTACCAATCCAGCCAAGAGTATCAGAATCTACACCATCATAACCACTAAAATCACTTGCGTTATTACGATTGTAGAATCTGGAATCATAAAATTCCGGTCTATTACCGAAACTAATTCCCTTAGTTCCCCAAAGCTTAAAGTTGGAGAGGTAATTCCAGTCATCGACACCGATATCCATTGGAGCGGGAACATACGCCGCCGCGACCGAAGCAAGTCCAACCAAGCCCAATACAATCGCTTTAAAATTCATCTTTGTTAACAACATATTTCATCCCTCCCCTACAAGAACCAATAAGTTGCGCTCAGTTGCCCCTGCAATGTTTTCGGGGAATCCTCGCCGTTGCCAATACGCGTAAGGCCTATTACGATTCGCAAATCGAAATCAAAGACGTTTCTGCCGATGTTGCGTGTAGTACCAATGCCCAGAACCGCATCTAGTTCAGCCGCCTTCAAGCCGCCATTTTCCTCATACGTTACAGTTCCATAAATATCAGTAACTTCGGCAACGGTTTTGGAATACGCATTAAAAGAAACCATCGGGCCGGCCTCAAAATAAAGAATCTTCGGAATAGAGGCTCGAACCAGCAAAGGCATATCAAAATTCAACTGTTTTACAGAATACTTAACTTTAATATCGGATTTTTCTTTTGCAAGACTAGGATTATTCCAAGACAAGAAAACAGACAAATTACTTACTCCAACACCTTGTCTAAACGCCAAGGCAAAATCCCCATGCAGGGTAATGTACGGAGACAAGATGTATTTGCCACTCATGCCAGCCTTAAAGCCAACGCCCCAGAAATTATTCAAGAGGTCGTCCTCTCCATTCACTGAAATATTGTTTTCGGAACCATGTCTTATGTTGTTCAAACCAAAATGAGTGTTATAAAAGTCATTATAGATGAGGCCCGCTGTAACACCGCCCCAGATACGTTTCGGCTTGCTACTATCAGCAGGTACTGGTTCGGCTTGCAATAGTGTATCTTGTTGAACTTTTTTGTCATCGGCATTTTGGGCAGGAACTTCTGCGCTTTGAAGGGTATCGTTTGTTTGAGCGACAACCACAGGTTGTAGTTCGTTTATGTCAAACGATTTCTTTACGACTTCGTGCCATTTCACGCTGACCGGAACTTCTCTACGAACGCTATCATACTCGACTTCAATCTTGGAACACAGAGGAACAACACCCGAGAATGGAGTGGAACCCATAACGTTTCCGTTAACAATCACAGGAACTGCAAGTGGTTCACCATTGTTCATTGCTTCCAGTTCAAGAGCTCCAATGCCACGTTTCATGGAATCGGCGATGGTCTTAGTTTCACCCATTTGCAGAGCAATGTTTAGCTCAATGGGATCGTAGCAAATGTGCGAAAGACGTACAGCATAAATTCCAGGCGCAAGTTCGTTCTTTCCTAAGTTAGCTCTCTTTTCGTTGATGACGACCGTAACGGGAGACAACTCTTTAAACTCATCCGATATCTGAGGATCAACATCAATAAAACCGACATTGGACAAAAGTTCCATCTTTACCACTTGATTATTTTCAGTCACATTGACAATCGTGTCCAAGTCAACAAAACGTTCTTTAGAAACAAGAAGTCTGTGTTCTCCTGATTCAAGCTGAATTTTGCAAGGTGTGCTAGTGCATTGGGGATAGGCCTTACCATCAATTGTCGGGATAGCACCTGCCGGAGTTGTCTGGATTTCTACAATAAACTTTTTTGAACCACTGAACGAGAAAGAGCTATTTGGGGTTACATATCCAAAGCCGTTCAAAGCGTTGTCGCGAGCTTTCCTGAAAAATGTTGGCGATTGCTCCTTGATAATTTTTTCGATATCATCGACGGTTTCGCCTCTGCCTGCAAAACTCGAAACCAGTTTGCCACTTGCCGTTTCATAAAGTTCAACGCTAATGGCTAGCGATTTTCCGAATTGCGATATGCGAGCCTGCGCCACGTAATCAGCAGCAATGTTCTTGCCTGTTTCGGCAAGGCAGCTTCCTTCGCATTCTTCGATTGTTTTTCCCGGAGGCAACATGACGTTGATATTTTCTCGCGTCATGATAGTCCAGTTCTGCTCGGCAGGGAGAATATAAACGGCCTGCCCTCTTAAAACATCTGTCAAATACAGTTTTTCTTGCCTTGTGAGCAAGTCATTAGGAGAAAGCGTTTCAAGCACCGCCATGTACTTGGCAGAAACGAAACACGGGAGTAGCATCAATAATGCTAAAGCAATTATGCAGTTTTTCACCGAATCCAACCTGTTATTATTATGGTTATTACAAAATTACAAAAATATTACAGTTCATGATAAAGATATACGAAAGTCAACCCATTTTATCGGGTTGACTTCATCCAATATTTCAAATTTTTCAATTATTTTTTTTGCCACTCACGCGGTAGCGATATTCTTTCCCGTTTTTCCTAAAACGCACAAATAAAGTTTGTTCTCGGGAATCAAAATAAATTTTCGGGGTTTGTAATTCTGTTGTTCGTAATTGAACCATGTTTCGGATGGCATTAGAACTATCCTGCGCCAAGGAATCCTTCGGCGTGACCTTCGAAGAATCCGTTTTCAAAGAGTCCGTCGCCACAGAATCCTTCTTGCTCGTATCGGGAGCGGGTTCCTGTTTCTTAAGGATTTCAAGCATTTTTTCGGCGTAGCGCTCGCCAAAAGTCTGGTAGCCATCGCGTGTAAAATGTAATGTATAGCTAGCTTCTTTAAGCGCCGGGCACCCCTGAGCAGAAATCAAGTGACCGTTCGGAATAAGATCTGCAGCCTCCTTAACAGCATCATTACGCCAGCCGAGATCACCAGTAGGCGCAAGTTCCCCAATCAAGATAGGCGTTTTTTCTGGATCAAGCTCCAGTTCCTCAATAAACTGGTCATAAACTTTCTTGACGCGCTTCGGCCAATCATTCATCTGGTAATCCGCTTCACCTTGATGGAAAAGGAATCCCTTGATAACCCCTTTCTGCTTTGCGATTTTACCCATTTCGACAACACGTTTATGCAAATCACCGCCATATTCATTGAGATATTGAATCCACCAGGTATCGCCTTTATTTTTGGCATTCTGCACATAGGCGACGTTGCGGTCTTTATCAAACAAGTCAATACTCTGCCCGCCAATCGCCACATTCGCCACAGCGACCTTGATGCTATCCGGGAGTTCCTTGATCATTTTGCGACCAAAGAAATCGACAATGCCCATCTTGGATTGGCTATGTCCCATCGGCGGTGCTGCCGGATAGAACTCGCCCACTTTTTGATTGGAATGATTCCCTGCACGAAGCACCAAGAACCGAGGATTCGTTTGACGGTCCGAATCGGTAACGGTCCCCTGGCCCGACATATTGGATTGCCCGTAGGCCAAATAAATGTGCAAATTCGGATCCTGAGCAAAACTTGCCGAACCCAATACAACTCCCATAGCCACAATGGACTTTAGAATTTTTTTGATCATGTTTACTCCAAACACATTGTATCCGCAAAAGCGGAGATTAATTCAACCCTTGATTGTTATTATAACAAAAAAGAAACCCCATTTCGAGGTTCCTTGATTTTATTCTGTTGTCAAAAAGGCAATGCGGCGATTCTTTACTTTAAAGAATTTGGAATTTTCCATTCTTTGCTTTTAAAATCATAACTAAAACGATCTTTAAGGTTATTGTTATTCAATATTTTTACGACATTTCCATCATCCATAATCTTCAAAGATTCGTAATCAATATTCATTAAAGGATGGAAATCCATAGCCGATTCCGCTTTTTGGGGATTAAAGCTCACAAAAAAGCTAAGCTTGCCTTTATTCCTTTGCGAGCCATCACTGAACACAAAAACGTTCTTCCCATGCTGAACTTTTTCAACATTCGTCGACAAAGCTAAATCCATTTTATCTAGAACAAGATGGTCTAAAGCAATAGCCTTACTTTCCTTGTGAAGATAAAAAACAAGTTTGAAATAGCAAGTCATTTCGCCATCAAAATCATGACCGTTAAACAAATCCAAGCTCATATTTCTAGCATACATGAACGGTTTTAAAGTAAGTTTATACACAACCGCATTTTTCCCATCAACTAATTTAAGTCTTTTACTTTCATCAAGTACGGTATATTCATTTAGATTCACGAATTCATCATTATTGATTTCATGAGCTTTATCGTCCGTAAGGATCTTGTCTAGAACAGCGACATGACTCAAGAACTTAAATCTATGCAAATACTTTTCAATTATTTTATTCAATTTCGAAAGTTCAATTTCATAATCTTGCGCTATCGACAACGCAATTCCATACTGCGTAAACTTGCTATAGTCATCTGCAACTTCAGCAATATTTTTAACACTAGATTCAACCCCATCCAGTAAAAATCCATTTCTATCCAGGAGAGGTATTTCTATAGATTCAAGCTTTTCAAAATACTTATCTATAGAGAACTGCACAACTTTCACTTTATTGCTAAACTCAAAATTATCTTGAGAACCACTTGAGGTTATAGAAATTTTCAAGTTATCTTCATCCAGTTGCACTGGTAAAATTTTGCCGACCTTCGCTTGTGTAACGCCCGGCAAATCTAACACAAAAGAATTAAAATTCGACATCAAGAAAACATTGTCATTTGCAATCGATGTTTTCACATCAAAAGAAACAACCGCATTGATATCCGTTTCAAAATTCATTATAGCAAAATCGATATTTTGCTTTTCAATCTTTGGGTAAAATTCAACAGCTAGCGATTTTCCAAGAACATCAACATGCTTCAGCACATCCTCAGATTCTTTAAAGACATCGAACACATCCGCTACAGAATCATTTTGAGTTCCAATCCTGATATTTATCGCCGATAAAAACTCTTCTACCTTTAGCGCATTCACAGCGCCATCGTCAATCGACAAAGTATCCAAAGTCTTTTTTACACTCGGCAAATCCAGCAGAACTGCATTTTCAGATTTTGTCATATTGTCTTGCAAGGCTTGCAAAACCTTCGCATCGAGACTGCTGACAATCTCTATAATTTCTTGGGTGCCGTATTCACGTTCACCAATTTTCAATTTTTTCCCGATATACGGAATCTCGAAATCATCCCCCAATCTAGGGAACGACACTTTTGATGAAGCATTAGACAAATTGCTATTTGTACCTTTTTGATGAACGCCACTTACAGAGCAAGCGCATAGCGTAAAAAACAATAGCAACGACGCCAAAGACAACAATTTTTTCATTTAATCCTCCAAATAACTATTCATAATGACTTTTTACATCATACAAAATAGAATATTTAAAGGAAAAAATGAATGTAACTTGTTGTTTATTGGTTAATGGAGGAGCACGCGCTTCGTCATACGGCTATTTTGCACACGGACAATGTAAATGCCATCGCGGAAGCCTGCCGAACGGAGCGAGGCCTGAATATCGCCGTTATATTTGGCGGTTCCAAGCATTTTACCATTGACGTTGTAAACCCGCAATTGATTCGGCGTTTTCACGCGGTCCAAATTCAAATTGCGGACAAGCGTTGTTCCGCCTGGGTTTTGTCCGACAGAATCTTCGGCAATGGCATACCACTTCGCATTTTCGATACTCGCCGTCGCTTCCGTCGGCGGAGTCGTCAAAGTTGCCCCAAAGTTTGCATTATTGAGCATTCCGTCATCGATCATGCCGTAGAAAATTCCCTTTGAAAGTTCCTTCGAGAAGTTATTTTCAAGGTCGCCACGCAACTGCGCCGTGCCACCGACAGTCTTATATTCGACCGGCCACATCACGCCATAGACTAGCGCATTGTCCTTGATGACACTTTCTAAAATCACCGAAAGCGCGCCGACCTTCGCCTTGCCGCAGATATTTCCGCTCACAAGCCATGCATCCTCTTCAAGGACTGCATCATCGCTGATGGTACCTGCGGTTACGAGCGCGCGCCCGCGCACCACGGCGTTCCCGCTGATGGTGCCGCCGTTGACAACGGCGAAATCTTCGATTCGGGCATTGCCAGAAACTTTACCACCGTTCACGACCGCATTCGGCCCCACAAACACTGAGGCGGCCACGCTCGCCTTGTTGCTCACCCAACCTCCGCCATTCGAATGTTGCGCATACCCCGAAGCCGTCGTTCCGTTAAAGCCCACGGGCTTCCAGAAATCCTTATTGTAACCCTCGGGAGCGCCATTTTCGACCTCTATCATGTACGGGTAGCGGTAAATGCTATAATAGAACTGGTCCCACATAATCGTTTGCAGTTCCGTCGGAGTCGCCGTCACGGCAAGCCACAAAGCCTTGTCACTATCCTTGGTTTCAATTTCGAGATTGAATCCGGTGCCGTGTTTCATTTCGCTGTAACGCGGTGTGCCATCGGAACCTTCGGCCACAAGCCCCACCGTCCAACTCGATGCAGGATCCGGCAATGCATCAGGAGCATAATTGCACCACTTGTACCTTTTGCCCATGTAATCATCGTTGTTGTCGCCAAAACACGTATAACCATTAACAGTCTTTTTATCCTGCACAATGCCGCGGAACTTGACCGTCACCTTCCCCGCTTTATCGGGATAAATGCGCACCAAGTTGTAACCCAAACGCTGCGGAGCCCAATAACTCGGCGAAATGTAACGGTCCGGGCATTCGCCAGCATTCGTGGTTTTCTCGCAAGCCATCTTGTTCAGCATCGTGATGCGCGCATGGCTACTGTAATGATAGCCCGGCCCAACGCTACGGCGCGTCGAAAAGTCATAATCGCCCCACGCTTTTTTATACAGCGCCTTCTTTGCAGGCTCGTATTCAAGCGTCGCATGCTTCATCGCCAATTGCGCAAAATGATTATTCAAATCTTCGAGCGACCAATTGTAGACCATCATCATCGCCGAAAAAGGCGTCTGCTCCATGCGACCTTCTTCGCCATCGTGAATCGATTCTGTCCAGATGCGGTTCACTTCCCTGATGCCCTGGGTGCCGCCACCAAATTCTTCTTTCAGATGTTCAAAAATATGCCAGTTGCAATAGCGGTCACGCGTGGAACCGTAATACAAAAACGGGAAATTAATCAGGTATTCTGCACAACCGGGAACCTCTTTCGGGAGATACTGATGCGCCATCCAGTTCGCATGAGATTCACAAACCCACCCAGTGTGGCTATTGTTACCCATCCATCCGGCAAGACTTTGCATGCCATGCGCATACTCATGCGCAAGCCCCGAGCGGTCACTCAGCGAGCCCTTCCCCAGCCAAATTCCAGGCGAGCATCCCGCATCGTTACACCCCTCATTGTTGTCACCGCCATAAAGCGCGCCCATTTTTTCGTCTTCAAAAACATAAACCGCAACTTTCATCTTGTTATCAGGATTACTCGGTTGCGGCAAGCTCCATTTCAAAGAATCGTGATAAAACACGAAAATATCTTCAAGAATATCGAGCCCCTTTTGCGCCTCATCGCGGTAAACGCCGACATTATTCGTCGAGCCATCATCGTATTTTGCTTTTCGGCAAATTTCAAAATGATCGGAAGCAAGAATTAGCGTATGGCCATGCGGCTCACACACGGGATTCCAATTCGCCGCATCGGCGCCCGCAAAAGCGCCCAAAACAGAGCCCAATACAGAAACTCTATAAGCGACACCCATCGCTCGTTTCAATCTCATAAACACTCCAATCCGCTAAGTTGTACTCCATCGCGGGCTATAGTTATCTCAAAATTTTGAGGTAACCTATAAAATGAATATATCCTTTTTTACGAGCTAAAGGACGACAGGCAAATAAGTGTAATTAAAATAGAAGTTCTTAGTTATTAGATACTAGTTACTAGATAGCTCGAAACAAGAAACATCTCGATTCCGAATTTTTCCAGTAACTAAATTCCCTACTTTCTTCCAATATTCTTGAAATCTGGGGCAATAATGACGCAATTGGTATCTTTAGGAGCCTGGCGATACAGTACCAAGTCCACCGTAAAGAAACCTTTGGTCGAAGCACTCACGGACCACTTGCTCCCAGCAGGGCAATCCTTGACATCCTTATTCAAAGTCGCCGTAAAACGGCTCCCAGATACGCGATACGTAAAGTGGTCCGTCATCAAAGAATCCGGCAATTGGAGCGATTTCGGGCCGCCCACAGCCTTGTTCTTTGCAAAATAAGCCTTCTGAGCCTTAATATAGAACAGAGCCTGTTCCGTCAAATCATCGGTTACAGCCTGCGGTCCGCCAAATACGCTCACCGTAGAACAGCCACGCACACCAAACACAAGAATCAAGACAAATACAATGGCGGCAACGATAAAAATCCAGTATTTCAGCTGGAGTTTCTTTAGCGTGGCAAAAAACTTTTTGCAACCAGCAACAATTTTGCTCCACAATTTTTTGATACCTTTCGGTATACTCTTCAGCTTTTTCGATACACCCTTTCCGCTAATGGCTGGATGCGGAGCTTCGCTAGCCACAGATGCAACAGCCGCAAGTCCCCCTTGCCACTTGAGAAGTTTCATCGCCACAAGCACATGACCGAACTGGCGCGGGAATGCAATTCCAAAAGCGGCAATAACCATCAAGGTCACACTAACAATAAACAAGACAAGCAAGCCTTTATTCGCAAGTGGAAGCAAATCTTTCACTTGATCCAGAATGCCCAAAAGCTTCTTGACCCCAGAAAAGTTTTCAGATGCAAAGCGCACCATAAACGAATCGGTGAGTCCATTCCCTGTCCGCACGGCGTTAGCGGCAATACCATAAACCATGGTCAATATGCGTTCAAAGGCAAAAAGAATCATGCCAAAAATCGCAATAAGCGAAGCTATGAAACGCACCGTGCGTATGGGAGTGAAGCCTTTCATTTGTTTACATTCTCCTTTTTAGCTTTCAATCGCTTTGGATCCTTTCGGTCGCGAAGCGACCTCCAGGATGACAATTCAAAGCTCTGCCGGCTAAGTTCTAAGCAAGATTGCCACGTCACCATCGGTTCCTCGCAATGACGTGGTTCAATCTACTAAGTTCTAAGCTCTAAGTTCTACCTACTTTTTCTCCACCAGTTCCTTAGCCATCTTCTTTGCAGTGACAAAGTCAGCCTTTCCGGAACCGAGCTTCGGCATCACATCGACATTGAAAGCAGCAGACGGGAGCATCAAAGGCGGCATACCACTGGCGCGCAGTTCCGAAAGCACGTCCTTCGGATCCTTTTCGCCTTGGTACAAAAGAACAATCTTTTCGCCCTTCGTGGCATCCGGAATGGCCGTCACCACGTAATCGCAGCCTTGCAACACCGGCGTATCCTGAATCTTCTTTTCGACAGCACCAAGGCTAATCATTTCGCCACCGAGCTTTGCAAAGCGGCTATAGCGGTCCACAATAGTCAAGAAGCCGTCTTCGTCGAGGAAGCCCTTGTCTCCCGTGCGGTAATAGCGAACGCCATCCTTCTGCACAATCACACTCTTCGTGCGGTCTTCATCCTTGAGGTAGCCCCTCATCACCTGGCAACCACCAATGAGAATCATGCCCGCTTCGCCAGTCGGCAAAGGTTCATTCGTCTCGGGGTCCACAATCAAGAACTGCGTACCCGGAAGTGCTGGGCCAACGGTTCCCGGCTTGTTGTTCACCTGCAACGTGGTGTAGTCATCAAACAACGTATTTTCAGTATTGACCGAGGCAACCGGAGCGGTTTCGGTACAGCCGTAACCTTCGTAGATTTCCTTACCGAACTTAAGGCGGAATGCCGTCGAGAGTTCCGGACGGAGAGCTTCTGCACCGGCAATAATAATTCGCACAGACTTGAACATCAACGGATGCACATAGCGGCTCACCGTAAACGCACGCAAGAACGTCGGAGTCGCCACCATGATAGTCACCTTGAATTCCGCACAAACGCGAGACATGGTCTTCACGTCAGTCGGGTCTGCCACGGCCACAATCGGGCATCCTTCCGTGAGGTTCAAGAGCGTTGTCACCGTAAGGCCAAAGCTATGGAACAACGGGAGTTCCGAAAGCATCACGTCGCCACGGCTCACATTCAAAATACAAGCAAGCTGCTGGATGTTGCCCATCATGTTGCGCTGCGTGAGTTCCACACCCTTCGGCGTACCTTCGGAACCGGAGCTGAACACGATAACCGCATTGTCGTCCATGGAACGGTGCTTCACGAACACAAGACGAATGAGCCAACTCGGCATAATCATGCAAAATACGAGGAAAGCCGCAATTTTAACCTTCGGGATTTCCTTCATCATGTCTTCAGCATAGAGCAAACGCACCTTGTCCGAAGCCACCTGCGAATAGTCGTTACCGCGCCCTTTCAGCTTTTGAACAAACTGGCGGCTCGTAATGACCGTCGCACATTCAGCACGGTCGCAGCAGAACTTCACGTTATCGACAGACGACGTATAGTTCAAGTTCACGTTCGTCTTGCCGAGAACCCAGAGTGCAAGGTTCACAATCACACCAGCCGGGCTCGGCGGGAGCATGATACCCACGTTCTGTTCATTCTTGCCAAGCGTTTTCTTGAGATAACCGCGGAACGCCATCACAGCGCCCATCAGCTTGTACCCCGAGAAATGTGCTCCATCCGGGCTATAAATAGCAGGCCCGTTCTTCACATACTTCTTGTAAGTGCGGATCCAGCTGTCTGCAATCGGATGCACAAACGACACGGCGTAATTCCAAGCATCAATAGAAATGCGGCGGAGAACCGCACGAATTTCGTTCGGCGGAGTATCTGCCGGGAGTGCATCACCGAAAGCAACCGTCACGGAACGTTCTGCAGAGGCTCCAAACATATTCGAAGAACTGTAACTATAGTTACTGCCCCACAACCCCTGGATGTAGAACGGAATCACCTGCGCCTTTGTTCCATCAACGGCAGAAGAATAATCAATCGTAAACGGATCCACATGCGGAGACTTTGAAACTTCACCCGACGGGAAAATCACGACTGCCTTACCCGCGAGGAGCGCTTCGTGAATCTTGTCCATTGCAATTTTCGGGTTACGGTTATCAATGCGGATCATGCCAAGGCGCTTCAAAACAGCGCGCAAATACCACTTGTCGAAATGGTCCTTGTTACTTGCAATGCAAAGCGGACGTGGAGAAGCCATCTGCACCATCGCCCAGTCGATAAAGCTGTGGTGGTTACCCACGAGGAGAATCGGGCCTTCGTTCGGAATGTTCTGCACGTTCAAGACGCGGATTCTGTAACGGCTGAACACAAAGCGGAGGAGCGTTCTAAGCATGGCCTGCGGCAAGTTATAAATGGACCAGATAAACACAGCGACAGAAATAACCGCAAGGCCGATAAAGTAGTTCTGCGGACGGATATCCGTAGAGCGGACCATCATCGTAAACACGAACAGGAATACAACAAGCACAACGGCTTGAATCAAGTTCGAAAGGGCAATCACGGAACCGGAGTTATTCGGACGCGTATTATACTGCAAAAGCGCATTCACCGGCACAAGAATGAGACCGCCAAAGAAACCGGTCAAGGAATAGAGAAGCACAAGAGCAACCGGGTGCACAAGGAACGGCACGAGGAACATGCAGATCGAAACGCCAAACATGCCAAGCGGAACAAAACCGGATTCAATGAAGTCCTTGGAGAAATGCGCCGCCACAATCGTACCAATCATGAGGCCCACGATGGCAAACGACATGTAATCCTGCATCATGTTCACGGTCGAAGAACCGGAAACGTCCTGATACACGAGAACGAACACCTGAGCCAACGCCCAGAACATCGAAAGTGCGATAATCGAAGCACGCAGTGTCGGCACGCGGAAACCGAGACTCAAATGGCGCTTGACCTTATCAATGCTTACATTGCGGTCTTGGTACTTCACGCGAGGAATCATGAAGTTTGCGACCGTACCGAGCACGCTAACCGCGGTGAGAATCCACGGAATCACAACGGACTTGGACGTAATGCGACGCACGGCTTCGTAAGAAACAAGCTGGTCGAGGTTAATGAGGTTCACACCGACAATCGCAAGCCACGATGCCGCAATGATACCGCTGATGCTGAAAATCTGGAGGAATGCGTTTGCATAGCTCAAGCGACGCACTCCGAACATTTCCTTGACAATGGCATACTTTGCCGCACTATGGATGGCAAAACCGCAGCTAAGCCCGATCGAGAGCCAGAATGCGATTCTCGGGCAATCGACCGTCACAAGCACCGACTGCGCTATCACAAATAGCGTCATCATGAGTGACGACCAAGCCATCACCTTGTTCTTCGAGAACTTATTGGTGAAGAATCCGGCGAAGAACACCATCAAAACGTATGGTGCAAGGAAAAAGATTTGGAGCATGAAGCTCTGCCAGATGAGACCGTTTTGCGCAAAGAACGATCCGGAAAGAATCTTTTGAGCGTAAATAAATACACCCGCCTGGACAAAAGCTGTAGCAAGGACAGATAAGAAGAATCTTACAGCACCTTTAACTTTCCACATTTACAAAATCCTCATTTTTTTTTGCAAAATGTTATGTAGTTAAAAGATAGAAAAATCACTTCATCAGCGCCTCAATATCCTCTACTGTACGCGGAATATGCTCCGAAATATTTTCATATCCGCTTTTTGTAATAAGTAAATCATCTTCTATACGTATTCCGATACTTTCGCGGTAACGGACCCCGTCAATTGTCGCACTAAAATCACCGTAAAGTCCTGGCTCACAAGAGATTAGCATTCCAGGTTTTAACACCACATCCAATGAACGGGAACCCGGGTCACCTTCGTGGATATGTTCCCCGATAAAGTGGCTCACCCCATGCGGACGCTTTTCGTAGAGGAGCTTGAACGAGCCCTTGGCACCCTTCACAAGACGGCGATCCAACTCCATCATTATGAACTCCCAGCAAATCATGCCGATTTCCTTGAGCGAAACTCCCGGACGCACCAAGCGCTGATACACCTTCGCCGATTCCAGCACGATTTCGTACAACATTTTTTGAAGCGGGTCAAACTTGCCATTTACGGGAATCGTACGCGAAATGTCGCTGTGAAGCGTCCCGAACCGCACACCAAAGTCAAAGAGAACCAGTTCGCCATCGCGAAGCGTTTCATCATTTTTCACATAGTGCAAGCAACAAGCGTTTTTGCCGCCAGCAATAATTGTCGGGAACGCAAGGTCTCCATCTCCACGTCGTTGCATTTCGTAGTTCAAGTAAAGCGCCACATCGCGTTCAGTCTTCATGTTTTTCATTGCTGGGAGCAAAGCACGGAAAGCTTCATCCGTAATATCTTGCGCCACACGGGCATCCCCGATTCGTTCCGGTTCCAGCACCAAGCGGTCTTCAAAGTGCATGCCCGCACAGCTCTTGACCTTCATCTTATAGCGACGGAGCATACTTTTCATCTTAAGCATGAGCTTTTCGTTGTGGTCGCCCTTGAATTTTTCATAGAAGAACGCAAAAGCGTGGTCCACAGCAGTTTTTCCACGACCATATTCCGTCGCGAGCATTTCGATAAACGCCCACACATCCTCGGCAGGTCGAACCTCGTCAACCCCAGTCAATCGAGTCACCTCGTTTTCACCATCCACAAAACCGAGGCGCCTGCCATTCCAGAACTCCTTGAACGGGTCCTTTTTAGGCACAAAAAGCGTCGAACGCTTCTTTCGCGGGTCCAAAACCAAATAGCAGCCCGCCTGATTCACACCGGTCATGTACAAAAACGCCGGATCTTGCACAAAGCGGGTCCAAGTTTGAACAAAGGCTTCCTCGCCCCCCGGTTCAACGGGCATTCCCGCAAAAACGCAAAAGGAGTCGAGTTTTTTCATCAAAGACAGGCGCCTTTTCGCATAAATTTTCTTGGAATCGTAGTTTTTAGACGATAAAAAGACCTGAGAATAGGTCTGAACATCGGTTTTTCGTGATTGCATACTCAATTTTTACCTTTTTTAACATTTTTTCTGCCACAACTATATATATTTTAGCCATCAAAGACTAGAATGGAGCTTAAATAATGTCTCTTAAAAAATGGAAATTAGTTCTCGCATCCCTTTCTGTAGCAATGTTCACGGCTTGTGCAGGTTCTTCTAACTCAGGCAGCGATACTGGTAGCTATTCGGGAAGCACCGAATCCTCCACTGAATCCAATTCTTACACGGGTTATAGCGACAACCAGGCCGAAGCTGCAAAGCCGGCTGCACCGGTTAAGAAAGAACCGCCGAAGGAAGTCATCAACGAAAAGACTCTGAAGAAGACTCAGGACGAAGCCGCAGCAGCAAACGAAGACAACCACAAGCTCCGCAAGGAAATCTTCGATGCAAGGACCAAGCTTGGTCTCCCGATCCAGCAACCTTCTACAGATGAAGAGTAATATAAGGCATTACTCACTGTCTGACAACCTGAAACGAGTTATTTCAGGCGAACGTGAAACGGTTTTCCGATTACTGGAGAGCCGTTTTTGCGTAGAGATACGCACCCGTCTTCCAGGACTAGACATAGTCCCGCTCGAAGGCGCCGATATGTCAGGCATCCTTGCTGTTCTAGACCAGCTTAAAATCGCCGCTCGCAACGGCGAGGTTTTGGACGCACCCCAACTCGAACGCATGCTCGGTCCCAAGGAAAATCCATTTTCCGAAGCCATTCCCGAAAACCCAGTCTTCAGGAACAGGTTCGGTATCAGCGTTTCCGCAAAAACACCCGCACAAGCCGAACTAGTCAAGGCAGTCGAAACAAATGACATCATATTTGCCAAAGGCCCTGCGGGTACTGGTAAAACGTTCCTTGCCGTAACGCTTGCGGTTGCAAGCCTTGAACGCGGCGAAGCCGAACGCATCTGCCTAGTCCGCCCTGCCGTCGAAGCTGGCGAATCCCTCGGATTCTTGCCCGGCGATCTCAAGGAAAAAATTGCGCCATACCTTCGACCCATCCACGACAGCCTCGCGGAGCTTCTGTCTACAGAAAAATTGCGTCGCTACGAAGAAACGGGCGCCATCGAAGTAGCCCCCCTCGCCTACATGCGAGGCCGCACTCTGAAACGAGCCTTCATCATCTTGGACGAAGCGCAAAACACGACGACCGCCCAAATGAAAATGTTCCTCACACGTCTCGGCCCCCACAGCAAAGCGATTATTACCGGCGATACAAGCCAAATCGACCTTGCCAAGGGGCAAGTTTCCGGCCTTGAACATGCCATGAAAATCCTCAAGGGAATCCGAGGAATTGCCGAAGTCGAATTTAGCGCCACCGACGTCCTTCGTCATCACTTGGTCAAAGACATTTTGCTAGCTTACGAACAGAACGAGCTTAAAAAATAGAAGAGCACTAAATGAACAAGAAAGAGAAAAAGATTCATCTATTTATTGGCTGGATTATCTTAATCCTGATATCCATTCTCTTGTTCCCGGACAAGAACATCGCCCTCCGCGCTGAACGCCCGCACTTGGGCCAGCTCAGCACGAGAACGATTGTCGCTCCGTTCAAGTTCGAAGTTCCCAAGACCGACCAGGAAATCCAGGCCGAAAAAGCACGCGCCGCCGACAAGGTGAACGTCATATTCGAGTTCAACGCTGACGAAACGACGCGACAGCTTCGCGAACTTGAACAGTACCTCAAAAAACTGGAACAGTACGGCAAGATGCAGGCCGTCATAAGTTCAAGCAAGGACGACGGCAGCGCATCCATGCAAGAAAAAATCCAGGAAGCATCGCGAATTTACGACCAACTCAAACAACGACTTTCCATTACAGCCATCAAGCCCCTCAGCACAAACGCCGTCGCCCGCGACTCCTTGATGTCCGTGTTCTACCAGATGATGCAGAAAGGCGTCTCGAATACGCTCCTTGCCAAAACAGAAACCGAAGTCAACCTGTTCTGCAACAGCTATAACATCAAGCAAATCAAGAATCTCATTTACAACAAGCCGACGATTTCGCTCATCAAGGAAAACGAAGAAAACACGCTGGAAATCAGTGAAATCCAACCGATGCAGCGCCGTATCGACGAAGCTTTCGGTCAGTTGCAAAGTTCATTCTCCACCGAGCAAGGCTTACAGAGCGCCTTCTACGAAGCGCTTTACGTGTTCACTAGCCCGAACGTATTCTATCTCGAAAAAGAAACCGAAGCCCGCAAACTTGACGCAAGCAACAAGGTCACTCTCATCAAGGGAATGGTTCCTCGCGGCATGGAAATCGTAGCTCAGGGCGCCCCCATCACCAAAGAAATTCTCGAAAAAATTGACGCACTCCAACTCGCCCAGCAGAACGAAGAAAATTCAAAGATGCTTACAGCACCATATGGTAACGTGCTCGTCTTTATCATCATCATAACGCTCCTCATCATGTTCTGCCTCTACACGCCGACGCGCACCATGTTCAAGACACCACGTCAGCTTTGGAGTTTCATGTTCCTTGTACTCTTGCAGCTCCTCGCCTTCTGGATTGTCCATAACCTTTCCGGAACGCTCAACAGGCCCGATAGCATCCTCCCCGACGCAATCGACTTCATGTGGCTGTATCCAATTACTTTTACACCTGTTATAGCTGTAGTGCTCTATGACGCACGCATGGGACTTACGTTTGCCATATTCTCCGCTGGATTCTATGGCATTCTGAATGGCTACGATCTCGCCGCAACGCTAACAAGCTTGGTCGTCAATATTGCAGTCATTGCCCCGCTTTTCCGCATGCGCTACCGTGTCCAGTTTGCCTGGAGCATGATTGCAGGTGTCGTTGCCGCAGCAGCTTCCGTAAGCATAATGCTCCTGCTCCGCAACAGATTCAACTTCGCGACATTCTACCAAACGCTCATAGCAGCAAGCGCAAACATTATCATATTTACCGCCGTTGCATCCGTGCTCTTAATTCATGTCGTCGAAAAAGTGTTCAGCATAACGACAGTCCTTACGCTCATGGAAATGTCGGACTTCAACAGGCCCGCGCTCAAGCGTATTTCTGAACTTGCTCCGGGAACATTCCACCACAGCATCCAGGTTTCGAACCTCGCCGAAGGCGTTGCCGAAAGCATTGGAGCCAATTCGCTCTTGGTCCGCGTGATGGCGCTCTACCACGATCTAGGCAAGACCATGCGACCGGAATATTTCACCGAAAACCAGAAACAAGGCGTCAACCCGCATAACAACCTCGATCCATACCAGTCCGTTAAGATTCTTACGGGGCACGTTTCGCAGGGCATGCTACTCGCCAAGGAATATAAGATTCCAGAGCTCGTCGCCACAGGCATCCAGGAACACCATGGCACAACGCTCATCCAATTCTTCCACCACAAGGCCAAAGAACTAGCCAAGGAAACAGGCAAAGAAGTTAAGGAAGAAGACTTCCGCTACAAGGGACCGCGCCCGCAGAGCATGGAAACAGCGATCCTCATGCTGGCAGACGTTATCGAAGCCACAAGCCGCTCCATGGATTCTACATCTTCCGAAGCTCTAGAATCCATGATTCACAAGACTATCTTGGACAAATTCATGGACGGACAGTTCAACGAAAGCAATTTGTCAGTAAGGGAACTATCCAAACTCGAAGAAGCATTCCTCCACAGTCTGGACGGAACGTACCATACACGTGTTAAATATCCCGGACAGAGGTAATTTTAGTAGGTAGTTGGTAGAACTTAGTTGGTAGAAAATTTAGTTGATAGTAAGTAGAACTTAGAGCTTAGTTGAAGATTATGTCCGGGTCAAACCGGACATTTTTTATAAAGAAAAACAAAAAAAATCACTTTTTTCACACATGACCCTTGACAATGAGTTTTAATCTTTTTATATTTGGGTCGTTCGGTTGAAAGACCTAACAAACAAAAACAAAACCACTGGGGTGGTAGCTCAATTTTGGTTAGAGCACCGGCCTGTCACGCCGGAGGTTGCGAGTTCAAGCCTCGTCTATCCCGCGATAAAGCGCTTCTCTTTGAGAAGCGCTTTTCGTTTAT